>OGUO01000765.1_pt1 | contig 23459 bp, 11 predicted proteins | sample 1553641 | NCBI WGS metagenome assembly OGUO01 (sample SAMEA2579980, study PRJEB22360) | human gut metagenome | biome: human gut; feature: human-associated habitat; material: faeces | place: Denmark | collected 2008/2010 | reverse complement strand
TGCCAAAAAGCTTGAAATTGACATGGACAAAGTGGTCGTGACCGTAGATCATCACCTTGGCCAGATAAACGTTGCCTTTGATCTGTTTTCTGCTGCTTGATTCGAATTCGACGTCTTCAAGCTTGTTGCCGTTGACCACGACCACCCGCGTTTCTTCGGGCTGGGTGTCGTCGATTAACATTCTTTTGGTCATATTTTAATAAACTCCGTTCACTCCGCGGAAAACGCGGAAAAATTATTGCATCCGGAGAGAAATCGTGCGGAGAAAAGCAGGAAAACACAAGCTTCGGACAAAAGCTTCAGGCGCTTCTGCCGGGCTTTGCCGTATTGCCGGAGCAGCTTTCTCCGACCTTCAAACATTCAGAACTTTCCTGTTCTGCGATCCGCGGACAAACGCTTTTTTGCTTGCTTGTTATTTGGCTTGTCCGCAAATCAGAATCTCTATCCGGTTTAAACCTCATTCCGGCCGGGATGCACAGGCACGTTTTTCACCGTGAAAAACGGCGGCAACCAATGCGCGGGGAACCTAAAAAACATTTTGTCGTCAAGTCGTAAACGTCCCCGTGCCGGTTAAAAAGACATCCGGCCGCTATTGACAATATACCGGCTGATGTAAAATTACAATACGAAATTTCATTTTTTTCTTTCTCCTTTTTAACAGATTGGTAATAAGTGGCATTTATAATTGCCAAAACTATGGTGGAACAAAACCGGTAATGAGCATACTGAACAACATAACGGCGGCAGGCTGCCGCCGAATACTGATGCTGGCGATGATGGTGCTGTCGGCGGTTTTCCTGTGCGCTTTCAGAGCCGATGCCGCCGGCCGCGTCAGCGGGCTGCGGATCGGGCAGGGCATCGGCAGCGTGCGTATCGTGTTTGACGCCGACGCCGAATTCGACTATAACGTTTTTCTGCTTGACGGGCCGAAACGTTTGGTGGTGGATACCAAAAACGTCTATGTCGGCAAAGCGCTGGAAAAGACCAAAGACAAAAACAATCTGGTCGGCCGGGTGCGGGTGGGTGATATTCATGACGGCAAAACCCGCATAGTTTTCGACCTGCTCAAGCCGATGGTGGTCAAAAAGGTTTTCATGCTGCCGCCGCAGTCCACTTTCAAATGGCGGCTGGCAATTGACGTGACCGTCGCTTCCGAACGCGAGTTCCGGCAAAAGGCGGGCATCGACAACGCCTACGGCAACAAAAGCCTTTCGCTGGCCGGCAGCGTGCAGGCGGCCGTTGATGCGACGCCGAAGCCCCGTAAGCAGAACGCCAGAAAAATCATTGTGATCGACGCCGGGCACGGCGGACACGATCCGGGAGCGATCGGCTATTCCGGCGTGCATGAAAAGAACATCACCCTGGCCATGGCCAAAGAGCTTAAGCGTCAGTTGGACCGCAAGGGAAAATATACGGTTTATCTCACCCGCAGCACCGATGTCTTCATTCCGCTGCGCAAACGGGTGGAAATTGCGCGCAAACACAAGGCCGACCTGTTTATGTCCGTGCATGCCGATTCCGCTTTGAACCGCAAGGCGACCGGGCTGTCAGTCTATACCCTGTCGGAAACGGCTTCGGACAAGGAGGCGGCGGCGCTGGCCGAACGGGAAAACAAGGCTGACGTCATCAGCGGGCTCAATCTGGTCGAACAGTCCAAGGAAGTGAGCGACGTGCTGATATCGCTTGCCCAGCGGGAAACCCGCAACCGTTCTTCCGAATTCGCCAAATGTCTGGTAGACGAAATGCGCAAATCGGTCAAGCTGATCAGCGATACCCACCGTTTTGCCGGGTTTGCCGTCTTAAAAGCGCCGGACGTGCCGTCCGTGCTGCTGGAGATGGGCTATCTTTCCAACAAAAACGAAGAACGTCTTCTGCGTCAGGAAAGCTACCGCCGCAAATTGGCCGTTTCCGCCGCCAAAGCGATCGACCGCTATTTTGAAGACATGAAACACAAATCCCTGTTTTGATCCCGGTTGTCGTTTAAACGGCTGATAAATCAAGAATACGGTTGTCGTTTGCGATAAAAACTGTTATGAGTGTGTCATAATATAATCTGTTGGGTATGAAAATGTTTAAAACTTTGTCTTCTTTACTGAGCACGTTTTTCTTTTTTGCGGTCATCCTGATTGTCGTGATCATCAGCAATCTGTGGCGCTTCAGCCAAAGCCTGCCCGATTACCGCCAGCTGGAAAAATACGAGCCGGCGGTCACCACCCGCCTGTATGCCGGCGACGGTCAGCTGTTGAAAGAATATGCGGTGGAGCAGCGGCTGTTCATGCCGGTCGGCAAAATCCCCGATCTGGTCAAGCAGGCGTTCATCTCCGCCGAAGACAAAAAGTTTTATCGGCATTCGGGGATTGATTATGTCGGCATTGTCCGCGCCGTTATACGCAACGTGAAAAACCTGGGCAGCGGCCGCCGGCCTTCGGGTGCGTCGACCATCACCCAGCAGGTGGCCAAAAACTTTCTGCTTTCTTCGGAAGTGTCTTATGTCCGCAAAATCAAGGAAGCGCTTTTGGCCTGGCGGATTGAACAGGCGTTTGGCAAAGATCATATTCTGGAACTGTATCTGAACGAAATTTACCTCGGCAACCGCTCTTACGGCGTGGCGGCGGCGGCGCTCAACTATTTTGACAAGCCGCTGTCGGAACTGACGCTGGAGGAAGCCGCCTATCTGGCGGCGCTGCCGAAGGGACCCAACAATTACAATCCCCACACCCGTTACGAGGCGGCCGTGGCCCGCCGCAACTGGGTGATCGGCCGGATGCTTGAGGAGGGGTATATTGACGAGCTTGCGGCCGAAAACGCCAAGGCGCAGCCGTTGAAAGTGGTGAAACGCGACAGCGGTTTCGTAAAACATGCGGAATATTTCAGCGAGGAAGTCCGCCGCGGAATTGAACGGCGTTTCGGTGCCGAGGCGCTTAACGAGGGCGGGCTGATCGTCCGCACCACCGTTGATCCGCGTCTGCAGGAAATCGCCACCCGGGTATTCCGGGAAAAACTGCAGGAGTATGACCGCCGCCACGGCTGGCGCGGGGCAACGGCCAACATCGCTCTTGAAGACGATTATATGTCGGTGCTGGAGAAAACGGCGCTGCCGGCCGGAGCCGAAAGCGGCTGGGAAAAGGCGGTGGTGACCCTGGTCAACAATGCGCGGGCGGAGATTAAAACGGTTGACGGCGAAACCGGCGTCATTCCTCTTTCCGTTCTTTCCTGGGCATGCAAAACGCTGCCTGATCAGGGGATCGGCAGGGCGCCGAAATCGGTTAAGGAGGTGCTTAAACCGGGTGACGTGATCTGGGCGGAAAAGATCGGCGAAGAGAAAATCAAAAAACAGAAACTGCCGGAAAACGCTTATAATCTGCGTCAGGTTCCCGACGTTGACGGCGGGTTGATCGCCATCGACCCTCATACCGGCCGGGTGCTGGCAATGGTCGGCGGGTATTCTTATAAACGTTCGCAGTTTAACCGCGCCACTCAGGCGCGCCGGCAGACCGGTTCGTCGTTCAAGCCGTTTGTTTATCTCACCGCGCTGGAAAACGGCTATTCTCCGACCGATCTGATTTTGGATGCGCCGTTTGTGCTGGATCAGGGGGCCGGCCTGCCGAAATGGAAACCGGAAAACTTTACCAAGAAATTTTACGGTCTGATGACTTTGCGCGAAGGAATTGAAAAATCGCGCAATCTGATGACGGTTCGTCTGGCGCAGGACGTCGGCATGGACAAGATTTCCGCCTTTGCCAAAAGAACGGGCATCAACGACCATCTGCCGGAGCTGCTTTCAATGTCGCTCGGCGCCGGCGAAACCCGGCTGATCGACCTCACTTCCGCCTATGCGGAAATTGTCAACGGCGGCAAAAAAATACAGCCGTATCTGATTGAGCGCATTCAGGACCGCTATGGCCGTACCATTTTAAAACAGGATAACCGCGACTGTGCCGGCTGCAATTACGATGTTTGGGAAAATCAGCCGACCCCGCAGCTGGCAGACGGCCGCGAGCAGGTGTTTGACAGCCTGTCGGCCTATCAGATGACTTCGATTCTGGAAGGCGTGGCCACCCGCGGCAGCGGCGCCCGGCTGCGGCGCCTGAAAAAACACCTGGCCGGCAAAACCGGAACCACCAACGACAGCAAAGAAGGCTGGTTTGTCGGTTTTTCGCCGGATCTGGTGGTCGGCACCTACATCGGTTTTGACGAACCGCGGACGCTCGGCCGCTGGGAAACCGGCGCCAGCGTGGCGCTGCCGGTATTCTATGCGTTTATGGAAGAGGCGCTGAAAGATCAGCCCGATATTCCGTTCCGCATTCCCGCGGGCATCAAACTGGTGCGGATCAATTACAAAACCGGCAAACCGGCGGTGCCCGGGGACCAGGTGGTCATTACCGAAGCGCTGAAGCCCGACTTTGACTTTGAAACGGCCGGCCAGCGTATCATTAACGGCAGTTCCGACAACGACAATGACGGAGAAGACGACCGCAACGATTTCAAACGTTTCGGCAATTCCGCCGACAGTGAAAACTTCCAGCTCGGAACCCAGTATTAGTCAACTTTTCAACCTATTGAAAGGAAAAACATGCAGGCAGAAGTATTAACCTTAATTGACGAGATCAAGCAGTCGCTTTCGCTGCTGAGGAGGTCTCTTTGACTACGATAACGCCGTTTTGCGTCTGGAAGAACTGGACGCGCTGACCGCCGCGCCGGAACTGTGGAACGACGCCGCCCGCGCGCAGAAGCTGTTGAGCGAAAAAAATTCGCTGGAAGAAAGCGTTACCGCGCTGAAGCAAACGGAAACGTCGTTAAACGAATTAAGCGAACTCTGTGAACTGGCGGAAGAGGAGGGTAATCGGGAACTGGTTGCCGAGATCATAACCCAGCTGGAGGAGTTGAAGGTAAAAACCCGCCGCGGCGAGTTGGAAGCGCTGCTTTCCGGCGAAGCCGACAAAAACGACGCCTTTCTCGAAGTTCATGCCGGCAGCGGCGGCACCGAGGCTCAGGACTGGGCGGAAATGCTGCTCAGAATGTATACCCGCTGGGCGGAAGCGCATCAATATAAGGTGGAATATGTGGAGGAAGCGGAAGGCGACGTTGCCGGGCTGAAGTCGGCAACCGTCAAAATCAGCGGACACAACGCATACGGCTGGCTCAAGTCGGAAACCGGCGTTCACCGTCTGGTGCGGATTTCGCCGTTTGACAGCAACGCGCGCCGCCATACCAGTTTTGCCTCGGTCGGCGTTTATCCCGACATTGACGACGAAATCCGCATTGAGATCAACGAGTCCGACTGCCGGGTCGATACCTACCGCGCGTCGGGCGCCGGCGGCCAGCACATCAACAAGACCGATTCCGCGGTCCGTATCACCCATATTCCGACCGGAATCGTAGTCCAATGCCAAAATCAGCGTTCGCAGTTTCAGAACCGCGACGCCGCTTGGAAAATGCTTCGCGCGCGCTTATATGAAATGGAACTGAAAAAACGCGAAGACGCGGCGCAGGGAGAAAGGGATTCGATGGGCGACAACGGCTGGGGCTATCAGATTCGCTCCTATGTTTTGCAGCCCTACAAACTGATCAAGGATCTGCGCACCGGCGCGGAAACTTCGGACACCAAGGCGGTTTTGGACGGTGACATTGATTTGTTTTTGGAGGCGGCGCTGGCCGATAAGGTAAGCAACAAATGAAAAAAGTTTCAAACCGGCTTTATCTGGCCCGTAAAATCTTTGATTATACGGTGGTTTTAATCCTGATTCTGCTGCTTTTGTTCATTTGGCAGCTGTACCGCGGGCCGATTGCGGTTCCTTTTCTCAAGCCTTATATCATCGCGGCCTTAAACCAGGATAACGAAAACGCGGAAGTGACGGTGGACAGCGTCAACATTGAGCTGGTGCGTTCGATCAAACCGATCAAAATCATTGCCAAAAACGTGGTTTATGAAGAAAACGACGGCCATATGCGGATAAACGCGCCGGGGGTGGCCGTTTCGTTCAGTATCCGGGCGCTGCTGCAGGGCGTGATTGCGCCGAGTTCAATTGAAGTGAACAATCCGTCGGTTTACATTTTCACCGATTACGGCGTCAGGGACAAAACCCGGGCGGCGGAAGTCAGCCGCAAGCAGATAGACTATTACGTGACGGCGTTTGAGGAGTTTCTCGAGCGTTTCAATTCGCCGGACAGGACTTATTCGGAAAGTTATATCAACGACATAGAAATCAACAACGGCAAGGTGGAGTTCCATGAGGTCGACCTCGGCCGCAAATGGGAATTTGCCGACCTCAATTACAATTTTGAGCGCAACCTTACCGATATCGAAACCGAAATCAGCGGGTCGGTCAAACTGCGCGACAAGCTGGTCAGCGTCGGTATGGAAGCCCGTTATCGTCCTTCCGACAACCGGCTGGCGGCGCAGATTTACTTTTCCGACCTGGTGCCGGCCGACATCGTCGACACATATGTCAACGGCGGCGCCCGCCGCGACTGGTACAACGTCAACCTGCCGATCAACGGCAAAATTGCCGCGCTGATCAATTTCAACGAATTTTTGAAAAACCGCGGCGACCTGATCGAAGCGGTGGACACCGCGCTGGAAAAAATCAAGTTTCAGCTGGAAGGAGGGCGCGGTTTCATCCTGTTTGACACCGGCGATGCCGATTCCCGCTATGACATTTCCTCTTTTATGCTGGAAGGGGAGATCAACGGCGGTCTAGACCGGGTAGCGATCGAAAACGCCGACTTTTATCTCGGGGAGCAGAAGGTAACGCTCGGTTTCAATGTTTCCGGGCTGGAAGATTATCTGCTTGAAGATTCCAAAAAGAATTTGCGGCTGTCGCTGACGGCGGATATCAGAAAGCTGAAATTTGACGACCTTTACACCTACTGGCCGCGCTATGTCGCCCCCGATGCCTGGGAGTGGTGCCGGGACAGCATTTTCGGCGGCGACGCCAAGAACGCCCGTTTTGAATTTGACTTCGGCTATGACGAAAAAACGAAAACTTTCGGGCTGACGGACCTGAAAGGGAAGGCCTATATTGCCGATTCGAACCTCCGCTACATCAATACCATGCCGATGGTCAACAATGTTTACGGCGTTTTCAGCGTTACTCCGACCAGCATCAATATCGCGCTTGACAAGGCGGTGTCGGACGGCATCATGCTGAGCGAAGGAAACGTTCTGATCTATGACCTTGACAAGTACAACAACTATATCGACATCCGGCTTTTTTCCAATTCTTCGATTGCCGACGCTTTGAAACTGATCGACCACAAGCCGCTGGAGTTTACCTCGCAGATGGGGCTGCATCCTGAAGTTATCGAAGGGGAAGCCGACACCGAGCTGGGACTGAAATTTGAACTGAAAAAAGACCTGGACTACGATGACGTGAACGTGACGGTCAACTCAAAGCTGCACAACGTGCGGATAAAAGACGCCGTGGACGGCCGTCCGATAACGGCAAAGGAACTGGAACTGGCTGTTGACAACGACGGCATGTCGGTCAAAGGCGACGCCGAGTTTGACGGCATTCCGCTCAAAATCGTCTGGGACGAGCGTTTCAAGACCGACAAGCCGTACCGCAGCCGCTATCAGGCTTCGCTTAAGCTGGATGCCGCCGGCGCCGAAAAGTTCGGCCTGGATTACGAAATGCTGAAACCGCCTTATTTTGAGGGCAGCGCGGAGGTGGAAGCGACGGCGACTCAGGGCGGCGACGACAAGCTGACGGTCGATCTGAAGGCCAAACTGCAAAAAGCGGTGATGAACTACAGCTTTTTGGGTTTTTACAAGCCTGCCGGCGCGGCGGCGGATTTTGGCGCCAAACTGGTTTTTGCCAAAAAGCAGCTGACGTCGATCCCCGATTTCAAACTGCATAAAAGCGATTTTGACATTGCCGGTAAAATCAGTTTTGACAAGAAAGGCGCGGTCCGCGTGGTCGATATCGGAAAAATCAAAGGGCCCAAAACGCAGGCCGGCGCCAAAATAGAAATGCCTTCCGGCAAAAACGGCGTCGTCAAAATCAATATTTCCGGCGACAGCTATGATTTGTCCGAGTTTTTTGACCGCGGCAAAAACAGTTCGGCCGCTGCCGGCGAAGCAGAAAACGATTGGGAAAAAACGCCGGACGTTGACGTCAACATTGCGGTTAACCGCCTGTGGACCAACCCTGACGTGTCGGTGACCGGTTTTGCCGGCAGCGCCAGGCTCAGAAACGGCGTCGGCGTGCATGAAGTGCACATGATCGGCAATTATGACCATAATCGCAGCATGAACCTGAAAGTGGATTATGTTCCGCGGCCGAACGGCGAATGGCTGCTTTCCGTCAGCAGCAACCATGCTGGCAATACGCTGCGCTTTTTGCGTATCTATAACGACATGCACGGCGGCAATCTGCAAATAGAAGCCAAAAAGGGAGCTGACGGGGAGTTTATCGGTCATGCCAAAATCCGCGATTTCAGCCTTCACAACACGCCGCTTCTGGCCCGGCTGCTGACGGTGGCCTCTTTCAGCGGCATGGTGGACATGCTGACCGGGGAAGGGATGACGTTTTCCCATTTCGACGCCCCGTTTAAATACAAAAATCGCATATTATCTGTAAAAAGCGGCAAAACCTACGGTAACGTCGTCGGGCTGACGTTCAGCGGCGCCTACAACACCGCCAACGAGGACATCAGCATCAAGGGGATGATCGCTCCGGCTTACGGACTGAATACGCTGATCGGACGGATTCCTCTGGTCGGCAGCCTGCTGGCCGGCAAAGACGGCACCGTGTTTGCTGCCAACTATTCGATTACGGGCAAGGCAAGTGATCCGAAAGTTCGCCTGAATCCGCTTTCGGTATTGAGTCCAAATTCGTTAAAAGACGCGGTTTCCAGCGTGTTCGGAGGAGAAGATGACAAGTTCTAAATATAAGATCGGCATAGACTTTCACGGCGTAATTACCGCTTCTCCGGCGTTTTTCCGCGACTTTACCGCGCTGGCGTTTGACCGCGATTATGAAGTTTTCGTCATTTCGGGAGGACCTTATCTGGTGGTGAAGAACTTTCTCGATTCCTGGAAGATCCGATACAACAACATTTTTTCGCTGATCGACCATTTTGCCAGCCGCGGACAAGTCAAATATTTTCCCAACGGCAACTTCAAAGTGCCGGACGAATTGTGGGACAAAGCAAAAGCGGAGTATTGCCTGCAAAACGGCATTGACATCCAGATCGACGACACGCCGGGTTACGGCGCGTCTTTTTCCACCCCTTTCTGCTGCTACAATCCGGAAAACCGGACTTGTGAAGTCGGCGGAAAAGTCATCGACTTCAACGCTTCTCCCGAACAGTCGCTGCGGGAAGTGGAAGAGTTTTTGTCCCGCAAACACTAAAGCGCTGCCGCCGGAAAAAGATAAAAACAAAAGGTTCTTCTTTTCGGGCGATAAGAATTTTCAGGCGATAACCCGGGCAATAAAAAAGCTCCCGGCCGGATCCGGGAGCTTTTTTGACGACCTGATTTGCAGATGTAAAATCTTGCCGGTTACCAGGCGTAATTCAACCCGATGCCGAAAGCCGCGGCGTCGTACGAACTGCCGTAAGTGTAGTGCGTCCAACCGTAGAAGGACAGGCGGTTCCCAAAGCCGTAACGGCCGCCGAGTTCGATTCTGCCGAGCGTCTGATTGCGGAGAGAATTGGTCGGCCGCAGACTGTCGATCCTGACGTCGCCGCTGTCGCCGAACGTTTGTATGACGGAAGGACGGATGTAAACTTTGGCCGTTCCCTCGTCGTAATAAAACGTTTTCTCCAGCTTGATGCCGGCTTCCGCTTCAAAGTAGTTCAAATTGTCGTATGCGGCCGTCGTTCCCGCCCGGTCGTGAATGTCGCCGTAGTTGATATGGGCGTAGGAAATGCCGAGCGACGGTTCCAACGTCAGCGTTTTGCCCAAACCGTAAACGTAACCGGTTTCCAGACTGCCGCCGAACTGATCGGCGTCGGTGTCCGTCTTAATGGTACCGTCGTCGGTTTTGACGTCGGCTTTTTGAATGCCGCCGAAAACCGTGCTCATGACATACAGGCGGTTTTTATCGAAGCGGTAATACAAGCCGCCCAGCCAGCTGTCGATGTCAATGCGGCTGCCAAGGGTCGAGTTGTAATATGTTCCTTTGCCGGAAAGGTCATACTGTCCGCGGCGGTATGCGGCGAAAACGCCGAGTTTGTTATGTGCGTCGGCCTGGATGTCGAAACCGCCGGTAATGCCCCAGACGTCGGCTTCCATGTCGACAGGCTTGTCGATATTTGCGTTTTGATAGCCGGCGTCTATCCAGACGTTGCGCAAAACGCTGCCGTCATATGCTTCGTCATAAACGCCGCAGCAGTTGTTGCTGAATATTTTGCCGGCGGCGACTTTGGCGGAAATTATTCTGCTGAGGCCGCGGGTCAGTTCTGCCGCGGCGGCAGGCAATCCGCCGTAGGCAACATATTCCGGCGCCACCGGACGAACGACCGGCGGTTGCGGCTCGGGTTCCGGTATCGGGGTCGGTTCCGCTTCCTTCGGGAACAGCCATTGTTTGTTAACCGCGTCATATTTGACGGAAATGTTATATTCGTACGGGTTGCCGACCATGCGCGAAATGACGAAACCGCCTTTGGTCGCGTCGTCGTCCGGTGTGTTGGCAAAAACGATGTCTTCCGTTTGTTTAACGCTGCTCAGCATATTGAGAATGAGACCGGTGGTGCCGGTCAGATCGCCGCTGATGTTAAGAACGTCGGAAACGTTTTCGGCCGTGTTGACGTCCAGCCGGATGGCGGCGCCGTCGGCCCGGTAACCTTTCAGATTGACGGTGCCGATGGTGTTGTTGGCAATGTCCAGCGTGGCGTTTGTCAGTTCAACAAACTGATTGTCGAGAAATGCTTCCGATTTCAGCACCAGCGACGTATCGGCCACGTTCAGTTTTTCTGCGTTGTCAACTCTGCCGTTTAGCACCAGGTTGCCGCTGCCGTCGCCGGTAATGTTGATCAAGTAGCCGTTTTCGCCGTTAATGCCGCCGTTAAACGTCATCGTGCCTTTGTTGGTGATGTTGATGTCAAGCCGCGTTCCCTGCCGCATGTAAATGTCGTTGCTGCCGGAGGCGTCGGTATTGCCGTCAAAGGTCATGTCGTCGTTGTCGGCGATCAGCGTCAAGTCTCCGGCGTTGTCAATCGCGCCGCCGTTGCCTTCGGAAGCGTTGTTGGTAAAGTCGGTGTTTTGAATTGTCAGTTGTCCGCGGTTGACAATCACGCCGCCGTGGCCGTCGTTGCGGTTGTTGCTGAAGCTGCTGTCGGTGATGGTGGTGATGCCGCTGTTGTCGAGTATTCCCGTCATCGCGTCATTCAGCGTTGTTTCCTGAACGTCGAGAATTTCGTTTTTCTTGACGATCGATTGCGGGCGTTCCAGGCTTTTGGAAGCGATCACCAGCTGATTGCCCTGCTGCTCGAATTTGTAAGTGAGGTTGTTGTATATCTTTGTGTAGCTGCCAAGATTGTTGATCGTCAGCCCGGCATTGTCAAAAATCGTAATTTTGTCGCCGACGTTGCCGTAATCGTCAAAGCGGATGTTGAAGATGCCGATGCTGCCTTCGGCTTTTTCCGTGTTGATGCTGTCGGATAAGCCTTGGTTAAAATTGGCGCCGAACTCAAACAGCGAATTGCCGGAAACGGTCAGTTCGTTTAACTTCAGACTTTGATATGAATCGTATTTGAGGCTGAGCAGCGAATTGTTCAGTTGCAAAGAAGTTGATTTGTCGCCGAAATTGGCATGATGTCCGTCATAGCTTCCAAACGTCAGGTTGACGTCGTCGGCGGTGACGGAAGAAGCGTTGTTGACGGTGTCGGCGAAAAAGATGTTCCCTTTGCCCGTGCCGGAACCGTTGCCTTTCAGGACAATAGAATATTGTTTGTCATAATTGATTTCCGTTCCCGTGTCGTTAACGTCGCCGCCGTCGATCTGATCAAGAAAAGTAATGTGTCCGCCGCCGGAAACGTCGAAAGTCAGCACCGTGTCGGCGATGTCCGTGTCCATGAAAATCGCGTTGTTGATCCGGTTGCCGTCGGTTATCGTATAGTTGCCGGAAAATTGAATGTTTTTACCCTTGCTGGCCAGCGTCAGGTTGTCGGAAGTGTAAATGGCGCCGCCGAGAGCCATGCCTTTTCCTTCCGCGTAGTTGCCGATAAAGCTGCCGCTGATGACACCGATGGTTGCCAGATTGTTTTTGTTATAGCTGTAGTTGTAGATTGCGCCGCCGTAAGTGTGAGTGTTGGCGTTTGAAGCGTGGTTGCCGATGAAATTGCCGGTAATATCGCCGATGGTGGCTGTCTGTGCCGCGGCATTGGTCGAGTTGTAAATGGCGCCGCCGTAAGACGGCCAGGTCGATTCGGAAACCGCGCTGTTGCCGATGAAATCGCCGGTGATGTTGCCGATGGAGGTACTGCCGCCGTTGAGCGGACGGTTGTAGATGGCGCCGCCCTGCGGTCCGTTGAAGAGATTTCCCTCAACGCTGTTGTTGACAAAGTCGCCGGTAATGTTGCCGATGTCCCAGGAATTGAATACCGTGTCCGTCCGATTGGTGATTGCCGCGCCGTTTCCTCCGGTCTGTCCGAAAAAGTTGCCGGCAACGTCTTGGCCTTTCATGTCTTCGTCAAGCGGTTCATGGCTTACGGCGCCTTCTTTTATGTTGTATTTGTAATAAGTAACGGCAGCCTGACCGTTTTCGTCGATTTCAACCAACGAAAAATCGGCCTCTTCGGCAGAAGAAACGTTGGTAATTTCATAGATGCTGTCATCTTCCAAAGTCGGTGTATACGCTGCCCGGCCGGCGGTTGTCGACAACAAAAGGGAAACAGTCAATCCGATAATGATAGTCTTGTTTTTCATTGTGTTCAGTCCTTTTTTCCAAAGCAATGTTCATCGGGTTGAAGTAGACAAAGCGATTGTGAAAAGCAGGTTTGCTCTAAAAAAACTCATTAAAACGATCCTTTTTTCAAAGCAGGAATTTTTTTCTTTCAACGATGAATTAACTCATTGATAAAAATGATTAATCGGGTATTATACAAAAATGAAAACTGGACAATATGCGTGTTGAAAAAAAAGGATCCTTTTTCTGCCGCGTTTTTTGTTCTTTTGTATTTTAAATATATGAATAAGAATCAATACCTTACTGCATAATTTTTACAAGAGTGGAACGTTCGAAAAAAAAGGATCCTTTTCTTCAGGCTTGTTTATGTTTTTTGTGCAAAAGTGCAATAAAATCGTTTGTCTGCCGGGGTATCTGTCTGCCGGAGTGCTTTGCAGCGACAAAAAAACTCCCCGGAAAACCCGGGGAGTTTGATTTTTAGAGCCGGAAGAACATCAAATAAACGGTACCGAAAACATCAGCCCTTTGTTTTTCAACAGGTTGTTTTCGTTGCGTTTGATTTTGAACTGCGAGCCTTCGCCCAGCTCTTTTTCAAACACTTCGCCGTAGTTTCCGCTTTCCTTCAGATAGGTTTGCAGCCATGTCGGCGCCAGCTTGAAACGCTTCCACAATTGTTCGTCCAAGCCCAGCAGGTTGCGGGTTGAGGGGTCTGTCGAACTGACGTGGATGTCGACGTTTTTGGAGGTAAGGCCGGTTTCTTCCGCCTGCTTGACCGCGTTCATCGTCCATTTGATAATGCTTTTTAACATGGTGTTGTCTTTGTCGGCATAAACGTAAATCGGGCGGACGGTAATGGTTTCCGGCAGCATTTCGACGTCGGAAACGCCGGCCGGGCTGTGAATGACGATGTCGCGCAGAATCATCGAATTGCCGGTAAACAACTGGCAGCGGTTGAGCAGAAACGCCTCTTTGGCCCGCTGGATGTTGGGAAACGTCAGAAACGAGAAGTCGAGCTGATATTTGTCATTGTAGACTTTCAGTTTGGCCAGATCGTCGCTGTTGTTGACCACGCAGACTTTTTTGCCTCTGTAGGCTTCCATGGAAGTAGCGCCTTTGACGGCATGTGCCAGAAAGACCTGCCGGTCATAATACCAGACGTTGACCGGCGCGGCGCGGGTCGACATTTCGGTCGTGGCCGAAAACGGCAGTCCGCCGATCATAACGTCGATTTTGTTGGTGTAAAAGGCGTTTGACACCTGGTTTGAAAAAAGCGGCACCATCTCGATTCTGTCGCTTCTGCCGAAAACGGCGGTGGAAAGCATTTTGCACAATTCGACGTCAATTCCCTGCCAGTTGCCTTTTTCATCCCGCCAGGCGAGAATTTTATTGCCGGTTTCCGTCCCGCAGTAGATTTTGCCGCGGGTGTGAATGTAGTGCAGGCCGGCGTTGACGGTCGGTTTGGGGGCGGCGGCAAAGGCCGGTGCGGCGGCCAGCGCCGAGAATGCGAGGCATAACCATAATTTTAGTTTCATTTTAACAACCATTTTGCTATTATGACTTCAGAATGATTGCTAATATAGGGCATTTTTTTATGAAAAGTAACTGTTTTTTACGACTTATCATTTTTTTTGTGCTGCTGACACTTGCCCTGCCGGCGGCGGCCGAACCTTTGAGCGAAGCGGAAGCGCGCGCGTTCGGCGAAACCAAGGGCAGAGAGCTGTTGAACACTTTTGCCGAAAAAGATCCGGCGGTAAAGTATAAGAAGCTGGACGAGCTTTTTTTAAATTATGTGGATCTTGACTATATTTCGCGATTCGTCGTCGGCAAATACTGGCGGCAGATGAGCGCGGAACAGCAGAAGAAATATCAGGAGCTGTTTACCCGTTATGCCTTAAACGTCTATAAGGGCTTTCCGCTTAGTTTTGACGACAATCTGGATTTTGTGATTTCCGACGTTGAGCGCGACGGGGAATATGTGCTGGTGCGCACCAATATAGATTACCGCGGCATGGACGGCAAGGCGACGACTTTTCTGGTCGAATTCCGGGTGCATAAGAAAAACGGGCGGATTATGATAACCGACATCAAAGTGGCGGAGAGCTCGCTCATCCTTTCTTACCGCGGCCGTTTTTATCAGATGATTGCCGATGCGGACGAGGAAATGGAATGGTTTTTGGAAGATTTTGAGCTGCTTGCGGATTCGGGGGAAAAATTCTATTCCGAAACGGAAGAATAGTTCGAAGAAACATGCCGTTGTTTGCAAATCCCCGGTTTGCCGCCGCAAGCCGGGGATTTCTTTTCCGTTTTTCCTCCGGCCTGAAAAGGCAAAAGCAAAAAATGGACAAAAAATAGAAAATGGCGGAAATCGTTGTTAGATAAAGCTTTTAGTAAATACAACAGGTTGGCAAGGGCGAATGTTTAACAAAAAATAGCCTAAAAAATGTTTTTTTCGCAAAAACCGCTTGCTTCCCGAAAATATTTATGCTACATTAACACTATCAAGTATTTTTCTATTAAATTACATTGTCTTATAATTCACAATAACTTTTCTTGAAAATAAAGGAAAGAAAGGAAGAGTTTCGGGTATTTTTTCGGTACGGAGACTTCTAAAGACATGTAATTTTCTAAACCCAGTAAATAACAAAAAAAAATAATAATATGGCGCAGAAGATTTTTAAGAACATCTACGTGATGTTCACTTTAGTAGTTATGTCTATCGTTGTTGCATCTTGCGACAAATCTGAAGACGAGTTTTTGTTGAACACCTATAACAACGGTGGCAACAATAATAGCGAGATCACGATTAACGTGAAGCGCGATGCCGAAAACGGTATTATCGAGGCTTCTCGCGAAGTCAACGGTCTCCGTCAGGATACAACCATTACGGTTGCTCTTGGTGGTGTTAATTTCGACATCACTCCGGTTGACACCATTAAGGTGGCTTCCGCAGAAGTAATCCGTTCCAACTTTGCCGAAATCGGTGAAGCCGAGGTAGAAGAGTATGAAGAAAACGGTGTTTATTTCACCAAGACTTCAAAATCCTACCGCGATGAACTCACCGGTTATGCCAAGGATATTAACATCTCTTATCTTGATGCATACACTTACGTATGGGGCAAGAAAGTTGAATTCCCGCAGGCAAACGGCGCAGTTGAAGTTGTTGAGGAAATCAACGTTCTCGACGAAGGTATCAAGGAAAAGATGCATTACTATACGGCTACCACTCAGTACAAAGTCGCTTTCATGGAAGGCAGCTCTGTTGAGAAAGGTCTGGAAGTGTTGGCTATCGACGCCGATGATACTTTATTGAGCACCGAAAAAACCGACGAGGGTTACGAAACCCTTACTTCTACTACAGCTAAGAGCTGGGTTGAAATTACTCGCAACTATAAGATTTCCGGCGCAGTTGCTACTCGTTACGAAGTTGTTCTGAACAACGGCGTTTCTGCTCCTGCTTACGAAGTGATGAATGTTGAGTCTTTCAATCTTTCTTCCAAAGGTGCAAACCTGGAAGAAGCTTCTGTTTCCGGCAACCGCGAAGAAGGTAACATCAAAGTTACTTCCTATCGTCAGAACTATGTCGTAGGTAACAACATTTTCGATCGTAAATTTGTTCTCTCTTATGAGACTGCCGTACTGACCGTTGATGAAAAAACTTTCGACATGCCGAGCCGCAAATATGAGAACGTAACCGACGGTAACTTCAATATCACCGATATGGAAGGCATCACCGGTTATGACCGTGTACTGTACACTCACAACATGAGCGCTACTTTCAACGGCAACTCTGTTGCAGCAAAAGCAGAAGTTGAACTTCGCATGGTAGAGGTTAAGGATGAGCTCATCAGCCGCGTAATCGTAGAAGACGGCAAAGATTATATCAATGCTTCAACTACGAAATCTTGGGTTAAAGTTAAGGAAGTATGGTCTGTAGGCGGCGAAAAGGTATATACCAAGTCAGTTAACCTGATTAACGGTATTGCTGCCCCTGCTAAGATCACAAAGATCCTTGCCAGCTTTGACCTGAACAGCGCAGCTGCTTCTCTTGGCGGTGAAAAACTGGTTAAGACTGAAACTAAGGGTGATTTCAAGGTTATGACTTACGAGCGCACCTATACGGTAGCAAACGATAAGTTTACCCGCGTTTTCACTTTGAGCTATCAGAAAGCCGTTTACACCGTGATCAACCACGATATGCCTTATTCCGAATATGAAAACGTTGCAGACAATGGCTTCAATATGAGCGATATGTCTAATACGACTCAGAACGGTAAGACTTATAACCGCAAGAACTACGTTCATGCTATGAGCGCAATGTTCAACGGTTACGATGCCAAGGCCAACGCCGAAGCAGAGTTGTTGGTTGAAGTTGAAACTCCCCGTGACACCCCGTCTTGGTTAGGCAACCCGACCGGAGCAAAATATACCCGCGTGCAGAAAGCTGCCGGACAGAAGTTCATGGACATGATCGTTTTCACTTATGAGAACGGTGTTGTTATGGCTCCTAACGGCAAGGTAGACATGAGTCTGATCTATGCTTTCAACGCATCTGTAGCATCTGCAAACGGCGTAGACGTTTGTATCAACGGTGCATACAGCGGTGTATTCGGCAACGGTAAATGGCAGCCCGCCAAAATTACCATGGTAAGCGGTCGTTGGATCTATGCAGGCAAGTCCTCTTCTTGGGATCACACTGTAATGGAAACTAACGCTGTAACCCTTGGTATCGGTGTTGACGTTACTCCGATTCCGAGCGCGCAGAAGACTACAATCAGCAACGGTAAGATCACTATTTCTTACGCTGCTAACAACGGTAGCACAACTGCAAATTCTTCTCTGTCATTGCGTTAATTTTTTACGTTGTGAACAGTAAAGAACGTTCGTTCTAAGGATACTCTCTCATCCCTCTCCGGAACCAAAATTCCGGGGAGGTGTACTAAAAAATATTTTGGGACAATTCCCGCATTCCTTTAAAAACAAGAAAAGATGAAAAATATAGTAATTGCCATTGTAGCAGTATTGGCAACTGCATTCGTGAATGTAAACAGCGCTAGCGCTCAGTCAGTAACTTTTGGTTCTGAAAAGAAAGGTCTTGCTTCCGAACCTTCTGCAGAAATGCAGGAGATCGCCAAGGTCGATTCTATGACCCTGGATTATATGGAAGCTTTCGCTTCTCGGAAACATGACGAGCTTATGCTCAAAACTTCCGACGGTAAAACGTACTGGAAGGGACGCGCGATTGAAGGCTTCTTTATCGGAGCTGTCGGCGGAGCATCCTATATTCCGAACGCTAAGAGTTTCTCTTATGTGTTTGGAGCAGAAGTTGGTTATACCATGTGGTGGGGTGACTTTTTGGTGACCGGCCGCGTGGGTGAGATCAATTTCGACGGTTTGACCTATATGGCGCCGTCTGCCTTTGGTGAAGTGAGAGTAAATCTCGCACACTGGGGTAAAAACAAACAAAATCGCTTTTATGTTGGCGGCCGTGTTGGCTACCAGTATACGGAGAGCGATAATTCTATCTCAGAATCCGGTGATGGTTACGATTTTACTCGTAAATCGTCTCTGAAAGGTTCTGGTCTGGGTTATGGTGCAGTCCTTGGCTGGGAAACCCGTCAGTTCATGAGCGGAAACCGTTTTGGTATCCAGCTCGCCGCTTACACTTATGACGTGCAACATGCAACGTCAGGAAAAGTAAACGGAGAAGTAGTTGCTGATAAGAATATCGTCAAGCAAGGCTGGCAGATTGAGCTCACTTTGAGCTATCGCTTCCAGTTCGGCAAAACGAAGAAAAACTACTAATTCTAGTTTCGCTGCAAAGCATTTCAATATATTTTCAGATGTCGGAGGTTTTCCTCCGGCATCTTTTTTTTATTAATGTCTGATAGAAAAGCCCGAGTTTGACCCGGAGCCGAATGCTGCGGTGTTGGAACAACACCGCTTCGCGCCTTTAATCATGGTCAAACCGCAAGCTTTGTAACTGCTGTAGAACCACGGAGTTACCCGTGGATATCTATGTGCCGTCGACCGTTTTTCAAAATAACTTTCCCGTACAAGGCAAAAACCTCAATCTCGCTTATTTCGGCGCCTTATTTTTTGTCATTCCGCTTTTTGCAAGATTTCCGGACAGATTCGGGATGGTGAGGCGGAAAACTCAATCTCTCTTGCATATCTAAACTCTCCCGCATACTGTCCGATAAAACTCTTTGCCCGCTTCACCGGCTTGGGCATAATCCCTGAATTCTCTCCTTTGTGCCGTCAAACTGACCGATTCTTCCGTTAGCATGCGTTCGGTAATTACCATGCCGGGTTTGTTTGGGCATCTTATTTTGGACTATGCCTCAAAACTTGGCTTCTGCATCTCGCGTTTCCTTTTCTGTAATTACCATGTCGGGTTTGTTTGGGCATCTCATTTGGGCCATGCCTTAAAAATTATCTTCCGCACTTCAGGTCTTGTTTCGGTGTTTGTTTTCCTTTCTTCTTCCCTTCCTTCTTTTTCCCCTTTCTTTGCTTTTTCCCCTCAAGCTCCCGAACCGGGGCAGGGTGCCAAAGCAGCGAGCCGCCGCCTCCATCCTTTTTTCTCTTATAAGCTCCCGAACCGGGACGGAATGACAATATGGGTTTGTTTCCGCGTTCGCAGGGTGACAGAGGCAAAGAGAGGACGGAAGCGGCCGCTTGTAAGCCGACTGACAGGGGTTGTGTTTGTTTGCGGGATGGTAAAGGGTGCTCACGGAATGCGCAAAAGAACCGCCGGCGGAATATAAAAGAGGACTGTTTTCGGGATGGCAAAGCGGATTTTATCAACAAGAGGAAAGGGGAGATTCGCCTGCGGACTCGCCGTCTATCAATATTTTTAGACAAAATAGAAAAAATATGCCGTTTTCAGTCAAAAATAAGTTGTGGTTTTAATTCTTTTATGGTACAGTATAAACGACAAAAATTATTCTGTTATTACATTGATTATCATTGTAAATGTCTCTGATGAAAATGATTTTTCAAGCATCGGGAGACCTGCAGAAGCAATTTTTCTATATATTTCCTAAAAAAATAATCAAATAACTTTTAAAAACAAAAATATGGAAAAGAGAAATGTCTTTTACAGCATTGTTGCATTTGCCATAATGCTGACTTTAGCCATGTTCACGTCATGTGACAAAGCGCTGGAAGAGTTTAGTCTTAATGTGGAGCCTGATAGCGGTCCCGACACCAACACGGAAGTGACCATTACCGTGACCCGCGACAGCGAAAACGGTAAGGTGACGGCCTCGAAAGATGTCAACGGCATCAGGCAGGACACCACGGTGATTGTGCCTTTGGGCGGCGTAAATTTCGAGATTTCGCCCTTGGATACGATCAAAGTGAACAAGCCCGAAGTGTCGTCGGTAAGCTTTGCCGAAACCGGCAGCAACTCCGGCAACTGGGAAGCGGAAGGCGTGTCTTATACCAAGACGGTCAAGACCTATCGTCATGAAATGACCGGGTATCTGAAAGACATCACCATTAGCTACCTGGATGCGGAGATGACGCTCTGGGGCAAGAAGGTTGTTTTTCCGGCAGCAAACGGCAGCGTTGCTTTTGAAGACGGCGGTATCAGCGTTGTCGACGAAGGCATCAAGGACAAGGTTCATTATTATCTCTCGACTTCAAGCTACAAAGTTGCCTTTATGGGCGGCAGCAGAATAGAGAGGGGATATGAACGTCTGGCAATGGATGCGGACGATGTTTTGCAGAGTACCTCAAAAACCGACGAAGGCTATGAAACGCTGTCTTCGACCACGGCCAAAAGCTGGGTTGAGATCACGCGTACCTACAGCCAGTCGGGTTCCGTCGTTTCCAGATACGAAGTGATCCTAAAGAACGGTATCGGCGCTCCGGCGTACGAAATCCGTACGGTAGAAAGCTTTGAACTGGAAAAGAAAAACGCCGTTTCCGGCGAAACCGTCGTCAGCGGTACCCGTACCGAGGGCAACATCACGGTTACTGCGCATACGCTCGATTATACGGTCGGATGCGATTTGTTTGACAAGGTGTTCACCCCGTTCTGGGAAACTGCGGTCCTGAAGGTTGACGGAAAAGAGTTTGAGATGCCGTCCCGCGCTTACGAAAACATCACGGACAAGGGATTTAAACTGACGGAAATGTCGGAAAAGGACAATTACGAGCGCCGGCTCTACACCCACACCATCGGTGCTACTTTCAACGGCAACTCGGCCGAAGCCGTTGCCGAAGTCGAATTGCACAAGAAAGCGGAAGACAAGCTGGAAAGCCAAGTGATTGTCGAAGACGGCATGGAATATGTCGACGCGACGACGACCAGGTCATGGATCAAGATCAAGGAAGTATGGTCCGTATCGGGCGAAAAAGTGTATACGAAATCGGTTAACCTGACCAACGGCATCAATGCCCCGGCCAAGGTGATCAAGATTTTGGAAGACTTTACCTTAAACCAGATATCGGCTGTCCTTGGCGATGAAGTCTTGGCGGAAACCGAGACTGTCGGCGATTTTACGGTAAGGACTTATCAGCGGACTTATACGGTCGGCAACGACAAGTTTAACCGTATATTTACGTTGTCTTACCAACGTGCGTTTTACAATCCGCTGGATCACAGCATGCCGTTTGCGGAATACGAAAGTGTTGCCGACAACGGATTTGCAACCGCGGACATGACGCAGATCACCGAAGAGGGCAAGACTTACGACCGCAAGAGCTACACGCACTCGATCGGCGCCAGCTTTAACGGTCATCCGGCGGAAGCCAAAGCGGAAGCCGAATTGCGGGTTTTGGCCTCGGACATCATGACCAGTCAGGAAATCATTGAAGACGGTATGGACTATGTGGATGACAACACCACCAGATCCTGGATTAAGATTAAGGAAATCTGGACCGTGTCCGGCGAAAAGACTTATGTAAAATCGGTCGATTTGACCAACGGTATTGCGGCTCCGGCCAAAGTTACCAAGATTTTGCCGAGTTTTGCGCTGGCCTCCGCAACGCCCTCTCTGGCCGGTGAAAGCCTGCTTAAGACCGAAACCGTCGGCGATTTCACGGTAAAAACTTATCAGCGCACCTATACGGTGGCCAACAATCGTTTTGACCGTGTTTTCACCCTCAGTTACCAACGGGCTGTTTACGATCCGCTGAAGCATAACATGCCGAACCCGGAATACGAAAACATCTCCGACAACGGTTTTGAAACGGCGGATCTGTCGCAAACGGTCAGCGGCGGCAAAACTTACGACCGCAAGAGCTATGCGCACACTATGGGCGCAAGGTTCAACGGCCGTGACGTGAGCGCCGTCGGCGAAGCCGAATTGTGGGTAGAAGTCAATGACGAACTGAAAGAGCGTACGATTGTGGAAGACGGCAAAGACTATATCGATGCCTCTACCACCAAGAGCTGGATCAAGATTAAGGAAATCTGGTCCGTATCGGGCGAAAAGGTGTATACCAAATCGGTGAACCTGAAGAACTCGATCACGGCGCCGGCCAAAATCACCAAGATTTTGGAAAACTTTAATCTGGTTTCTTCCGCTCCGTCGACAGGCGGTGAAAAACTGACGGGAACGCAAACCGTCGGCGACTTTAAGGTGATGACATACCAGCGCACCTATACGGTTGCCAACGACAAGTTCAACCGGGTGTTTACGTTGTCTTACCAAAAGGCGATTTATTCTCCGCTGACTCACAACATGCCCTATGCCGAATATGAGAACCTTGCCGACAACGGATTTAAGCTGAGCGATATGAGCCGGCTGACCGAAAACGGCAGGATCTATGACCGCAAGAACTATGTTCATACCATGAGCGCCATGTTCAACGGTTATCCGGCAAGTGCGGCGGGCGAGGCAGAATTGCGGGTTTTCGTAAGCGAAGACCGTGATACGCCGAGCTGGCTGGGAAGTCCCAAGTCTGCAAAGTATACGCGCGTTCAGCAAAGTGTCGGCGCCAAGTTTATGGACATGATCGTTTTCACTTATGAAAACGGCGTGGTCATGGCACCGAACGGCAAAGTGGACATGAACCTGTGTTATGCTTTTGATGAATCCGTAGCGGCAAAGAACGGCGTCGAAACTTGTATTTCCGGCGCATACAGCGGCGTTTGGGGTGCAAACAAATGGCAGCCGGCGAAAGTTACGGTTGTCAGCGGTCGTTGGATCTATGCCGGCAAAAGTTCTGCCTGGGATCATACGGTTATGGAAAAGAATGCGGTAACTTTGGGTATTGGCGAAGACGTAACGCCGACGCCGGGCGCTCAGAGTTACAAAATTACCGGTAACCGGATTACGATCTCCTACGCCGTAAACAACGGCAGTAAGACGGCTAATACTTCTCTTTCCCTGAAGTGATGATTGTCTTCGCGGAAGAAAAGAAAAACGGCCTGCAGCTCTCTTGGAAAGCTTCTTTTCGCGGTGCGGAAGGAAGTATGCGTGAAAAGTCCTTTTGACAAACATTTACAATTTGACCCCGGAACGTAAAGTTTCGGGGTTTTTTTTAAGGTTGTTTCGTTTTATCGCTAAAAAATCTCCCCGCTTTTGCGGGGAGATTTTTGCGTTTGATCGGCTTGCGGTTTATAGGCTGCTGCCGGCGGCAAACGTCTGCGGT
>OGUO01000762.1_pt1 | contig 23467 bp, 15 predicted proteins | sample 1553641 | NCBI WGS metagenome assembly OGUO01 (sample SAMEA2579980, study PRJEB22360) | human gut metagenome | biome: human gut; feature: human-associated habitat; material: faeces | place: Denmark | collected 2008/2010 | reverse complement strand
CATCGCGGCAATCCGACAATGCAAAGAACAGTAAAAATTTTCTGATAGACCAAATTCAATCTTTGAGTAATAATGGTAATTTTCTTAAATTAGATTCTCAATATAATATTGGGTTCGGTTCCTTTGCCCGAAAAACAAAAATTCAGCCATTAGATGATATTGATTTAATTATAGCTTTAAATGGAGAGGGCTTGAGTTTAGAAGGAACAGAATGGAATAATATCACTATAAAAGTCACTCACAAATGTAATAATAGAGGAATTGTTAGTTTATCGGATAAGGTTCCTTACTATTGGCAGGAAGATATCCTCAACCTAAATTCTAATAAGGTAAAAAACAAGCTTGTTTCCGCTTTACAAAATATTTCTCAATACGAAAAATCCGAAATTCATGCTAGAGGCGAAGCTGTTACATTAAAATTAAGGAGTTATCCTTGGAGCTTTGATATTGTACCAGCATTTTATTATGCAGGCGATCAATATAATACGCCCTTTTATTTAATACCGAACGGTTATGGAAAGTGGAAAAAAACAAATCCAAAACTTGAACAAGCAAGAGTTTCTAATCTTAATAAAAAATTCAATAACATTGTCTTAAAAGTGGTTCGTCTAATTAAATATTGGAATAGACGGGGACTCATGCCCACTATTACCTCATATGTTTTAGAAACAATAGTTCTCGATTATTTTGATCAAGCTAGCCATAATGTAGTTGACGATGGAAAATCTTATGATTATCCCGATATACATTTCCGCGATGCCTTAAAATATATCCGTGATCATATTACATCAATTGTTCATGACAGTAAAGGGATACAGAATGACATAAATAATCTGAATTGGGGACAAAAAATTAAGATTCAAACACGAGCAACAACTGACTACCAAAAATCATACGATGCGGTATATGCCGAAGTACATGAAAAAAATGTAAAAAAATCCATGAATATATGGCGAGATATATTTGGAGGTGATTTTCCTCAATATGATTAAAAATAGCAATACTGTTTACGAACGTCAGAATCAACCAGAAATGCAAGCTTTAATAGTAGCACAGCATTTCGCATATACATCGGCAAAAAGGTGGGTTCTTTCTTTATTTTTTATATTAGTTATTATACCTTTAGGAATTAATGTTGCCTTATTTTTTAATCTTTCCGATACTATTATAGGCATTTTATCATTCCTATCTATAATTTTATTGTTCGTGGGAGAAATAGTAAAAAGTCATATCGAAAACACTAAAGCAAAAGCCGCCCATTTACAACAAAAGTTTGATTTATTTGTATTTGATATGAATAGTAATATCGGGATAGATGAAAACATAATAGCAGAAGCCATGGAAAAATATAGTAAAAAGGATTGGTATAGAAAGAAAAATTGGTATCAAAATTATGAAAATATAAGTGAGTTAGAAACTGTTTTTTATTGTCAAAAAGAAAATATTGATTGGACTGGTAATCTAGCAAAACGCTATTGCTACTTCTTACTCAGTATTATTAGTTTAATCTTTATTTCTTTCTTTATCAATTTAATCGTCAACAAAAGTTCTATTCTTAAACTTCTTTCTATATTAGTTAGTGCCATCCCGTTATTATCTTACGGATTATCGAGTTATAAAAAGATTAAAGATGATAATAAGGAGCTTATTGAACTCGATAGATTGGCAGAAGAGATAAACTCTAATATAGCTGTTATGTCCGAAAGAGAATTACAAAACAAAATTTATATCTTACAAACAATGATTTATCAATTTAGAAAAACCAAGTATTTAATACCTGATTGGTTTGAATGCAAATTTTACCCATTTTTGCAAGCCCTGGAAAAGCGTACAGCGGATATGCGCAAGAATAGAAATAGGTAAAGTATAAAACTCTCTTTAAGAAAATATGTGGCACAAAGAACAGTGCAATTAAAAACTTTTAATTTTAATCATATTTCTATCTTTCCCGGGGAGCTTTTGCTCCCCTTTTTTTATTGAAAAAAGTACAAATGAGTGTTAGGCGTGTGCTTGTTGTGACACAATTTTATGGACGCTCTTTGACAAAGGGTTTAGAATATAAAAAAGTGTACGGGTCAAATTTGACTCATACACTTTATCGTTATTTATTGAGTTTATGCCTTAACACCGACGCGATATCCACTTTATAGACTATATCTATTTCGCGTTCTTTTCCGGTTATGTTCGGCGAGCCGCCTACGATAATTCTGTCTATCAGCTCGTAACACATTTCTCGGGTAAGCTCGGGCACCTCGAGATATTTCTTGATATTCCGTATAAACTCATCGGCGCTTTGTATCGTGTTTGCCGTTTCGGTCAACCTCGTTTCCGATTCCGCAATTTCGGTTTCCAACCTTTTCTGCTCTTCGGAATACTTTTGGATAAAGCCGATACAGATATCTTCAGGCATTTTGCCTTTCACTCTGTCCTCATAAGCCACCTGCATCAGACGGAACAATTCTTCCTTGCGTTTACGCTTTACCTGTAATTCCTTCTTGACAGATTTAATTGCTTTATCCGCAAGTTCGGCATTGCGCAGGATAAATTCTTCGCGGATGGTCTTTTCGTCTATCACGATTCTTCTCGCCATTTCACGTATATCTTCCAGTATAATCTCTTCTAAGACACTCGCCGCTATGAAATGCGAAAAACAATACGCCTTTCCATACCGGATATGGTAACCGCAATCGAATCGATATAACCGTTTTCCCGTGTTACGGCTGAGAGACGTACACAGTTTCATTTTGTTTCCGCAATCCGCACAGAAGAGAAAGCCGGACAGCGGATGCGTATAGCCGATTTTTGTTCTCCTGCCCGTTGCAACCGATTTTTTACGTTCCTGACATCTGTTCCAAAGCTCCTGTGAAATAATGGGCTCATGGGTATTGTAAACGATCGCCCACTCGTTTTCAGCCTTTCGGAACCGTTTGTGATTTTTATAGGACTGTGATGTCCAGCGTAATTGCGGCATATGTCCGATGTATATGATTTTATTCAGCATTTCTCTTATCGTTACGGCTGTCCATAAACCCATTACATTCGGTTTCGGCTTTTGTCCGGTTTGGGCATAAGCATAGGCGGCCGGGGAAGGTATTCCTTCCAGATTCAAGATTTCGGATATTCTTCTCGGACTTATTCCCGAAGCGTACATTTCGAATATCCGTCTTACAATCGGTGCCGTTTCTTCATCTATGACGGGCGCACGTTTTTTATCCGTTCCCATAATATAACCGTAAGACGCTTTCTTGGCCGTATAGATTCCCTCTTTCGCTTTGGCTCTCTTCACCGCACGGATTTTCTTGCTGGTATTCGCTGCGTGCCACTCATTAAATACGTTCATGATCGGCATCATTTCCATCGCGTTGCTGTCTCGGTTTTCCGTATCTACATTGTCTTGTATCGCTATAAACCGTATCCCGAACGCGGGAAACACATAATCCAGATACTGCCCGACCTCGATATAGTTCCTTCCAAACCTCGAAAGATCTTTTACAATAATGGTATTGATAGCCCCCGCCTTGGCGTCGTCCAACAGTCGCTGTACCTCGGGTCGGTCGAACGTCGTTCCCGATACCCCGTCGTCTATGTATTCCCCGTAAATCTCAAATCCGTGTTCTTCCGCGTATTTACGGAGTATTTGCCGCTGGTTATCTATAGAGAGCGATTCTCCCGCTCGTTCGTCCTCCTGGGACAGTCTGAAATACAATCCCGTGATATATTTGTTCATATAATCTCCTTCATTTTTTTGTTTGACTTTTTTAGCCGGTCTTAAATTTCTGTTTTGGTCATCCACTGCCTTATCCGTAGATTACCGTGTATCTTTGACGCATTTTTATAAAGTATTCGAATACCGTGGATTGCGCTCTGTCCAGTATTCGGCCTATCTCGGGATAACTCAAGCCCGACATTCGGCATTCGAGAGCCACTCGCATATTGTCCGTTAATTTCAGGCTCTCCACGATTTTATCGCAGAAGGTATAATCCCGTTTCGCTTCTTCCTTGATTTCCATAGACGGCTCGGCCGCCGGCTTTATTTCTTCCGTGCTTATGTTGCGGTAATAATCGCTTGTCTTTCTGTTGATTAATTTCATCATCTTCTTGATACACGCTATCCGAATCGTAACAGCTTTGCCTTTCTTGGTATAGCCTATAACGTCGCTTAGACGCCGTCCGTAATGCTCGCAAAGATACAGCGCACCCTCCTGAACCAAATCGTATCCGTCGCTCAATACACGGCGTATATCCTTCTTATGCTTTATATCCGCATATACTTCCGCGTATATCTTCTGCATTCGCGTTCCCATATAGCCTATGAGAAACCGCGTTTGCGCAAACGCTATAACCTCCGACATTTCAAGTACGTTCTCCGCCGTGATTTCTTCTTTGAGAACTTCGAATTTCAGAATGTTACTTTTCATTTCGCTTTTCCCCCGTTTTCGGGTGATTTCGCCTTTCGGCAAAACCAAAAACAAAACGAAAAGGCTATGATTGACTGTTTTTTGTAAGTACCGTGTCCTTTAAGTCAAGGGCGAACGCCAGGGAGTGCATTTACCCTTGACTTAAAGGGGCTTTTCGTTTACTCCTCCACACCGAAAGGCGAAACCGGAAACGGGGGGTTACTTTCCGTTACCCTTGTTGGACGGCAAGCCTTTCCATGGTTTTTTCGAAGTCCTTGCCGCCCGTGAAGAACCTCCGGACATAATACGTCTTTTTCCCCACGGTTTTCCGTTTGCTTATGGACGGAGAAAAGAAATAACAATTCTTTTCGCAATCCTCGCCGCTATAGAATATTTTTTGTACCGTTGTCATTGCTTCCATGTTGTTGACCTCCTTTGATTTAGTTTGCCTTAGGCATTCTTTCGATGACCTCAAAACCGACCTTGCCCATGATTTCACCGTCCGCCATACAAGTGAAGTCAGGGGCAAGGATATACTTGAAGCCGTGGTCCTCATCTCCCATTTTACAGAGGATATCCTCGTCCATAACGTCGGACACGATGTAGGTTTTCAGTCCCCGCGAATACACGATCCTTTCGTCGTTCTTGCCGATGTATTTGAGCATATATTTGATGCTGTCTCCGACTTCATAAGAGTTATTGACAGCCGAGAAATCGCTTCTTCCGAACCGCTCGTTGAAGAAGCTGTTCTGTACGCTCTTTTCCCGCCTGTGACGCTTGGTGCTGTAATCTTCGTGTTCCTCTAACTCTCCGGGCATTTGGCCTTCCGGAATGTAGGTAAGCGCGTGAAAATGCAGCCGCCCTCCCAACTCCCCGCGTTCCCATGCGCCCATGTAACGCCATCCCCGCCTCGAAGAGAGGTGATACAGGGTATTCATCAGCGTTTTGCGGAAGCTTTCTTCCGTTTGCTTTCGGGTATCGAAGGTATAGGTGCAAAAGAAATTCCATCGGTTGGTGTAGCCGCGACGTATCATGCGTTTATACCGCTCCCATCGGTTCCGGCTCAAACGCTCGAAATGCTGCTCCACAAAATGCACCGCTTCGTCCTCGGCCCTGAACATCGGCGTAAACTCCTGCAACAATTCGGCTTTGCGGTTCTTCCTCTTGCCTTTGACCTTTTCAAAGCGTTCCTCGAACTGCTGCAATTCTTCACTCTTTTCGATCTTCGCTCGCTGCCGCTTCTGCCTGTAAGGGCGTTCCGTATGCGGTATGGCGATCCAGTTGCTTCCGTCATAGTAGATCTTTGCCTCGAGAAGGTTCATTTGACACCTCCCGTAAGCTCTGATATGCGTTTCAATAGCGTAGAACAACATACCCTCTCTTCACACTTCGGCAAAAAGGAAATTCTCGCTTTACCTATCGCCGTTACTTCAATGTCTTTTGTCTTGTTTTCCTGCAAATTCTTGTCCTCCGAAGAAAAAATTTGCACGAAAAAAAGGGCATAGCACAAAAGAGAGAACTACTTGTCAGTCAGTTAGTTTCTTTCTTTTATTCTATGCCCTTGAAGACTACGACCCCGCCCCGACTCTTCCGCTCGGAGTAACGGCGCAGCATTTTTCAGCCTGCTCTATATCTCATTGGTATCGCTTCACGGCTAATCTATTCTTTTATCTTTCTCAATCAAATCATAAATCAGCTCTCTTATTCAGTTGTACTTGCCCCTTTTCAGGTGCATGTGCCTATTATATAACCTTTTCTCAAAAAAGTCAAACGTATGTTCGCGTATTTTTAAGAAAAACCGAAAAAATTTTTCAGGTTATCCACAATCCGAAAGAGAAAGACGGAACGGAAAATGAAAAAATACCGCAGCTTTGCAACGAAAACCCACCCGCCGCGATGAAAAAAGGCCGTCCGCAAGCGGGTCAGCGCGGACGCCTTTTCGCGGCGGGCTTTTCTGTAGCAGCGTTTTTTCTTGTGACGTCCGTTTTGAAACAAGCGGTTTGATCGTGCCGTTTAAGCGGTTACGTTTTAGTTAAAGTAAGGCGTGAGCTTGGCTGCGGCGGCGCGTAGCGCCGACGCACTCGTCTATGACAAGCTCACGCCTAACTGCCATCTAAGTTAAAATCAATTTGCGCCGTAGAGAGCCATATACCTTTTGCGGACACTTGCTTTGCGGTGGTTTCTCCTCCCTCTGCCGATGTTGAGTTCCGCGCTGACTTCCGATTGCAACATGCCGTTCATGTGGCAGTTCAAGATAGAGAAGCCTAATGCGGATAACTGTAACTCCCCTACAAGTTCACCCACTTTGGTATCTCATACTGTTTGTGCTTCAAAAATCTCTTGTTTTTTAATCCTTTTCAAATGGCACAAATATAGTTTTCATTCCTCCATATAAAATACCATTTTTCATTATACAAATACGCATTGCATATTCCATTTCTTCATTTATCAAAAATCTCTTTTTCAATAGATCATAACAAATAACTCTATCTTCTTGAGTGTTTTCATCATAAAAAACAACACCCATATATCGTCCATCCGTATCCCAATTGACAGGATGTTTGAACACATGTGACAATTCATCGACCAATTTCTCTTTTTGGACAATTTTTTTGTCGTTCTGCTTTATCAAAAAAGTGTCTGTTCCTTCAAATTGTATAAAAAACAAAACATTATTACGGATTTTACACTCGTCAATACGCGAACTTTTTATCCATAACTGAGGAGTCATATCCTTGCTAATTATCTGGAAATAAGTAAAGTCTTCTTCATCGGAATAATTATATAATATTTTTCCATTAATATTACCAGCAATCAAACTCCCTATTTCTATTTCCCAATATTTCAATTTTTTACAGTTTAACTCATATTGAAAACAATAATGTTTTGCATTTTCATCATTTCCAATAAAATATATTATCTTTTCGGCTGTAACTCCTACTCCGCTTTCACAGGTAATATCTTTTTGCAGTAACTGTTTGGAAAAAACCTCCTTCTTTTCTAAAATATTATATACATGCAACTTTCCCGACATTTCCATAGCATACATATAATTTTCCTCTTGGTCAAATGTTACAGCATCCGCAGAGAACGAAAATGTATCAATAACTTTTTCATTTTCCGAATCAAACAAACATGCTTTTCGTTCGCCCGAAATGAAAGCAAATTTCCCACTGTCAGAGCGTTGCCCACCACAAAATTGTCTATTTATTTTCATTATATCACCCTAATTCCGTCTGAAGTACACTTTTTATATTCCTTAATACGTTACATACATTTTCATCATTTTGCCTAAACGTATTCCTATCTAAATATGCATTAGTAATTAAACGGTTTACGTTTTGATAATATGCTAAAGTATGCAAATAGTAGTGATATCCTTCATAAATATATGCCATATTCCGCCCATCATTAATATTATGACGTAATTTATTAACCCATACTCTTCTCGCGGGAACCGCCCAAATAGAAGCTTTAGCTATTATATGGTGTCCTACTTTTCGTCCACGCTTTGTCTTTTTTCTTACGGCTTTTGCTTTTACTGCTTGAATAAGTTCACCTAATTCTTTTAGAAGTTGCCTTAATAAATTTACAACGGCAACAGCCAATCCAACCACAATTACAGCCGCTACAACAGCAACAATTGCCGTTGCCAAAGCTGAAAATACACCGGCAAGGGCAGTAAAAAAAGCATTTCCTAATACATCTATATTGTTAATAGGATTATTTCCACAATAACTAAATAAATTATATGAATTTTCATTTCCTAAAATCCAACGTACATCATCGGCATTAATAAACCTACAAGTTTCGGGGTCATAATAACGACTTTGCAAATAGTAAAGCTCCGTTTCCGTATCATAGTAGTATGACCTGTATCGAATCGGATTTTTATTCCCTATATGACTCTCTTCTCCCGATATATCACGCCCGTTTCCGTCAAGGATTTTTTCTATCTTTCCCCATGCGTTATATACATATCTTACCACCGGTTTCCCAGCTCTGTCAAGCATTCGGATTACATCCCCCTGCAAATTCTTTACATACAGGTAAATCGTTCCGTTGTACTTTATCCCCAGCACTTCTCCGTTATTATCGTACACATATTCCAACACATCGACTTCGTTACCGTTTTCTATCGTTTCCAGTAACACGTTCGTCCCGTTTAAGTAATAGCTATGTACTACTCCGTTTACTGTCTTTTTCGTCCGAATTCCGTTTGCATTATACTCGAACGACAGACTGTTCCCGCTCTTGCTCATGCTTTTCAGCTGTCTGCCTTTCTCCCACACAAGCGTATATCCGTGATATGCAGTCGGATTTCCCCCGACATAGGTCATCGTATCCCCGTATCCCGAATAATACGTCAGACAATCCTTCCAACCGCTTTCGTAACGGTATCTCTTTTTCTCTCCGACGTCCTCGGGAATACCCAACGTATATCCGTAGCTCTCTTTCCTCAACATATTCCCGCTTTCGTCGTATTCGTAGAACTCTGTTTTGTCCGCGGCTTTATTATCCGCTCGCGTCAAACGTCCCAAGCCGTCATATTCATAACGCTCCGTTAAATTTCCGTTCTCGTATACCGACGTGATATTCCCGCTTGCGTCGTATTCGTAACCCAGCGTTTCTCCGTCTCCGTATTCGATTTCTCTTACCAAATTCGTCGTAGGCTCCCCGCATATTTTCTCGAATTGATGTGCGTCGACTTTTCCTTTATGGTATTCGTATTTCTCCGTAAATAACTTATTTCCCAAACGAATTTCACGGTAATCCTTTCTTCCCAATCCGTCGTTTCCTTCCGTGATTCGGATTTCTTCCGGCGTTATGATTCCGTCCTCAGTCTGCATATAATTATACCTTTCGTCCAACGAAGCCGCCGGTTCTCGGATAATCCGTCCCAAGTTATCTACCGTAAACTTACATTCCCGACTCTCCACCAACTGCCCGTTTTTATAGGTATAGCGGTATAACACATTCCGACCGTAATCCACGCTTCGGATCAGGTTTCCTTCATGGTCGTACGTATATTCGTACTTCGCTTCCTGCGTTCCGTTCTTCGTCCAGACTTCCGAGATCACTCGTCCCTCTCTGTCATACGTACATTCCATTACGCTTCCGTTCGGATATGTCGCTTTTTTCAAACGTCCCGATCCGTTGTATCCGTAACTTACCAGCGGCGTTTGTCCCGATACCCCTATACTTTCCACGTTATGTGCCGACGTATATGCGATATTATACGTCGTGGTGTTCGTTTTAATCTGCGTCAAATCATCAGACGAATACGTATATTCCGTCTTAATCTCTTTGCCGTCCAGCTCCGTCTTTACGGATTTAAGGTTATCGCTTCCATCATAATACTCGTAATACACCGAATTTCTGCACGGCGCGTGCTCCGCCACGACATGGGAAGTAGATTCTTCTATGTCGTATAAAGTCTTATTCAGGCGTTCGTCGCTCTGCGCCGTTAAATCGTTTCCGTTCAGACTGTAATCGCTCGTCGTATATAACGCGCGATACCCGTCGCTCGTTACCGTTCCCAATGCGTTTCCATATTTATCCGTTCTCGATTTCGGTTCGTTCTCCCCGCCTTCGCCCGTCTCTGCTTCCTCGAATGCCGTTTCGAAATACTCTACCCCCACGCTCTCCGAGTCCGTTACCACCAACTGAATATTGTCGAAATATACCGCTTCTTCATGGCCACGGAAATCCAATACCACGCGGATGGAGGAAATCGGACGGTACGCCGCTTTTTCAAACGATACGCTCTTTAACTGCCAGTCCTCCACGCCCGCGTCAAACGATACCGCATAGCTTTCGTCCGGAATATTCTCGTCCGAGCCTTCATAGAACAATTCCGCACGAAGCTCAAATTTCTGTCCCTCGACAAGCTCCGCCACGTTCGCTTTCGCAAACCCCGAAAGGATAAAACGCTCTAACTTGTCCGCCGCGCTTTCCAGCCTGATTCTCTGACACCCGCCGAAATGCTCCGGATCGCTGGAAGTCATTTTCAGACACTGTCCCGACAAACCGTTTGTATCTTGCGTCAACGTGGTAATATTTTGCGTTTCGTTGGTACTTTCTCCCTGCCAATCTACAATTTTCGAATCCGATATTCGCTCAAAACTACCGTTAGACAATATATTTAACAACGACGGGATTTCGCCTTTTTCAAGCTGAAATCCGTTTACCAACACGGCTCCTTTCGCCAAGTATAATCCTACGCATACTCTATATTCGGTATAATTGCCTATATCTTCAGGCACGACAAACGTTTGCGCAATACGAATGAATCCTTGATCGTCGTTACGGATATACGGACTTTGACAAAATCCCGCTTTGGTATAATCTGCATCCACTCCGTCTATTTTTATGCACGCTCCCCCTTCCATCGTTTCCAATACGCCTATCGGTTTCACATATGCCGACACCGTATAGGTTCCCGGATTCAAATCGTGCTTCTTCATCACCCAGTTGATTCCGTTTGTTTCGTTGCTTCGCACAACATAACTTTTTCCTAAAAATGAATCTGCACTGTATTCATCTTCCAAGCTTCCCGTTCCCGCATTGCGAACCCTGTAAACCATTCCTCCTGCCACTAAATTGTCCGCAAAATAATTCATGACGGGCGAAGCGCCTGAACCAGCCACTCCGTTCTGCGTTTCTCCGCTTACGTATACCTCTCCCGTTTGCGTTTGGGAATAATTCCCGATAATACTTCCTTTTCCGTCCAAACTATAATACGTCTCTATCCGCTCTTCGTCCGTCGTTACCTGTGCGGAAGGCGAAGTAATCTTTACTCTCCTGCTCGTCTCATACGCTATATCTATACTGATAAATCGGTCATTTTCAAGAAAATTTTGCACACGGGAAACCTTATACCCGCTTCCGTAGCCGTACGCAATCCCCTCCGGCTCCGTTCCCGACGCGCTCCCTTTTCCCGCCTTATTCAATGTTCCGTCTCCGTAATATGAAAATGCGTCTATCGTTCCGTCTGGTCTCGTGATTTTCGTCAGGCGGCCGTTCGTATAGGTATAAGCAGTATTCTTTCCCGCCGCGTCCGTTATCGTCGACAATGTCCCGTCCGCATTATAACTGAAGGTAAATACCCGTCCTACGCCGTCCGTCAGTTCCTTGATCTTCCATTCGCTCCCTCTTTCGCCTTCAGCGGCACCTTCGTACCCGATTCGGATTTTGTTCCCGCTTTCGTCCTGAATTTCTTGTAACAGGCAGGACTTCTTATCGAATACGTAATACTTTCCGTCCCGCTTGACGATATTCGTCTTTATGTCCAACTCGTAGCCTTTTTCCGAACTATCCGTGTAAAGGTTTTCCGATACCTTTTCCCCTTCTTCCGTCTCCTTTTTCTTGAATATGTACTCCGAGCCGTATTCGTCGCAATAAACATACTCGCTTTCGTTCAAGGCATACAGATACTGTTGATAGTTTAACTTCCAACTCTTACCGAACCCCATTCCTATCGTACGATTCGCTGCATCTTCCGTTACATATCCGGAATTATACAGCGTAGGATAGAAATTTTCGGGTTCTCCCTCCACCGGCGTGTTAAAGACATGAAAAATACTCACCGGTAATCGGTTTCCATTCCAATCCACGTCATTATATACAAAATTCAATATTCCCGTAGCAAGACACACCCGACCTTGGCCGTTGTTTCCGCTCTCCTGCACGCTATACGCCGCTTCTGCATTATAGCCCTTCTTCGGCAGATAATTTACTTCCGTCCCTTCCGTTACCATCGTGAATGCTTCATTGACCGCAAACCGCGTGCTTACCTGCGGACTTAACGCTATGGCTTTGCTATTCCGTTGCGACGACTGTGACGTAACCGCCTCTCGAGGAAAAATCTCAGGCGTTTCCGAATATTCTATCCATCGATCCTTATACCCCACGCTTTGCGATTCCATTATATTCGTTCCACTGATTTTCTTGTTTTCAGGCATTCCTTTGCTATTTTCTTTCTTTTCCATTGTTTTTCTCCTCTTATCCCTATTCTTCTTTTTCTTTATCGCACTGCTCTTGCAGTAGCATTTCCGGTTGTTTTTCTGGCTTTGCTTCTTTTGACAACACATTTTGATGTGCCTGCAACGCTTCCAAGCCGCGCAGCGATACGTTTTCAAAGACTACCGATACATTCTGCGCCCCGCCGTAATGTACCGTTACATTTTTATTCGTTTTCGACATTTTCTTTCCCTCCTTACTGTATCTCTTTTTCCAGTTCGTTAATCCTCCGCCGCCATTCCCGACGCCGTTGTTTTATTGGCTCATATTCCGCGTCCGTTATCTCTCCTTCCGCATACTTAATCGCTTTATAGTCTGTTTCTAAAAGTTTTTCCTTTAAATCTAAAATTTCTTTTTCCGGATTCCCGCTTTTTAATACTTCTTTTTCTGCTGTAGCTTCCGTCAATGTATAATCGCCACTGTTTAACGCTTTAAGAAATTCTTCCCACTCTACTTCTTTTTTGTCTATATAATATTTCTTCATCTTTTTTCCTCCATTATAGTCTAAAATACACTTCGAAACTTACAGTTCCATAATGTGCATTACCAGCAATATCAGCTCTGGCCCAAGGGCCCGCACCTCCTGATGATGTATATACTCGACCAAACCGTAAATAATCGTCATCAACATCCGTCCATATAGAAGTACCATACCCCGTAAGATCTGCGGAATTATTTGTTGCCCGTGTATATGTCCACCAGCCTTGCATAAATTTTTCTTTCTTTATAATATTAGTCATGCCAAATTTTGACGCTAATACTCCAATATTCAAAATCCCGTAAGTCGGACCATTGCTGGTTCGTAATGATACTTGGCCATATATTTTTACGTATCCTCCAGGTTTATTTGTAAATGCCTTAGCGTTTACATAACAACTATTATCCTGCAAATACCAAGTTTCCGACGTACTGTTTGGAAAATCTAATTTCGTTTTATCTGCCGCGCTCATCAGGCCCGCCACCGAAGTCGTCGCCACTGTATTCAATGCCAATGTTCCTGCCTGCACACTCGGCAACGTTATTCTTCGATAACTTCCGCTTGAAGAATTTGTATAGCCATAACATAAATAAATACTCGATCCGCCATTATTATTTATATAATTCCATGTCCAATAGCTCGAAGCATATCTATTCACCGTTAATATAACAGCCCCTGAACTCCCATATACATTAATCGTACCCATTCCGCTTGTTCCAGAATAATAAATATATTTCGTTCCTGCATACCTCAACTTATATATACCAGTAGAAAGATCGGTGATTCGAATATAATCGGCATTAATTTCCGTAATTTCATTGACCGAGGTATCAACAGTAACATTCCCTAAACTATCCGAACTTACTTTTGTCTTTCCTGTACCTTTAATGAGTTTTGCATCTCTCACCGTACCGTTTTCGTACAACTTCAAATATGTACCGCCATTCGACGTAGGCGCATTACTTCCTCCCGTGTTTCCACCTATATATAACCGTGCGGTATAATGCGTATCGGTATTGGTATCCTGAGTAACCAAAGAGCCTTGTGTTCCGTCGCGTTTCGTGTATGTGATCGTCCGTCCCGATATCGATAAGCTCTTTATCGCGTCTACTTCCTCGTATTTCCCGTTGTCCGATAAATACTTCTCTTTCCCGCCCCCTTCCGTTTCTATCAGTCCTTCTCCTTTCAACTCTTGGATTTCAAATGCTCCGTGTCTGATCGCTTTCCCCGTCACTCCGTTCTTTCCTTTCGTGTATTCCCCGCTCGAAAACGACCAGCTTTGTCCCATATACCACTCACTCGCCGTCGTCTGTGTTATTTCATCTTCTGTCGTTTCATAATACTTCGTCGTATATGTAGACTTCCAGCCTCCGCCAAAATATCCTATGTCATTCCCGCCTTGACTTCCTCCTCCGTAGCCTCCGTACACTAAATTGTCTGTCGAATACCCGCCTAATATTCCTATCAGGTCGTTATTGATCCAATGCTCAATCGAGTTACAGCTTGTCGTTCCATTGGTTGACGTACTGTATCCTACAAAATTATCCGGAGAATAATAGCTTGACCCGATCCCGTTGAATCCGTTCTTTTGGCCGCTTGCAGTTCTGCAATCTGGCGTTCCGCTTCCACCAGCCGCTACCAATAATACTTCGTAATGGTTTCCCGCTTTCGTGAACTGATACCTGGGGTCCGTAATCGCGGAGATTTTTTTGAACACGAATGTCCCTCCTCCGCCTCCGCCCGTCGCTCCGTCCGTCGTTCCCGATACATTCGCATACATGCTATCCCCGCCGCATTGACCTACTACTACCGTAAGCTCGTCCCCGGCTTTTAACTCGAAATCCGCTTCTATACTCGCTCCGTTTCCCGGCTCATACCCGAGATACTTCGCATGCGCTCCGTATCCCCCGCTCGCGCCCCGCGCCTTTAGATGGTATCTCCCTATTCTCGGAACTACGATAACCTGAGGCACTCCGTTTCTGCCAGTCGAACTGTTCGTTAAACACGCTTCATAGATTTCTTTTCGTACTGAAATACTATTTTCAGAGTTGCTTTCCAAACGTATTCCATCTTTTCCTCCTGCTACGCTTTTCCCTAAACGAACATAGTTCTTGCTGTTTTTTCTTTCTTGCATTTCTTTCCTCCCTGTGAATAAAAAATTTTATTAAAAAGGTTCATCCATGCTATGAATACCTTTTTATCGGATTGTATAAAATTATCGGAGCTTAAAAACATCTTCTTTCAAACTTCGTTTTTCGGTTCATCTTTACAGCTAAAAATGCTTTCTATTTTCCTTTTCCATATATTAAGGTAATACAAAATTCAACAGTTAAAAACTAAAAAAGGCGCACTACTATCTCCTTATCCGAGATAACACCGCGCTTTTTTCTTCATAGACATTTCCTCCTTAAATTTTATAAAACACTTTTTATACCTATTGCTCTCCCGTCTTAATTTCCTTCTACGTTCTTATATTACCACAACTTCCATATTTTGTCAATATGCAAATTAATTTTTTTTCATAAATTAAAAAAATTTGTTGAATTTTTACGTATTTTTTGTAATCCATAACAATCTTTATCTTGTTATCCAATCATTTTAAGACTTAATTAAATCCGAAAGCTCCTTGGGATTGCGTGAAGCCTCAAAGAAAGAAACAACAATTTCCTCTGCAGAACGCAGGATTGTAACCATTGATTTTTCCTCGGAAACATCAATGCCGATAATGTTCATAAGCGACCTCGTAAATATATCGGCAATAAGGCGACCCACCTTGTCCAAAACTAATTCAATCTGATTTGCGCCACGGACGCGAAGTCCCATCTGCTTAAACCGAACGCTATAACGGAAGGTTGCCTGACAGTCTTTTTTTGAATGAAAAGTCCAGTGGCAATACCGGCAGAACTTGGGCTAGAAACTTTTGAAAGAGAATCGTTTAATATTTTTTCTCAGATAATATATTTTAATAGTGTCCATAAAAATATATCACAGTATCTACGTAATACCCTCTACACCAAAAACTCCTGCTTCCGTATTTGTATTTCAAATTTGCGTGCCTGTCGAATATCATTAACGTGCTTTTACTCTTGAGAAATCCTACAAACTGTGCTATACTTAAATACGGTGGTATGCTTACCAACATATGTATATGGTTCGGACAGGCTTCTGCTTCTATTATTTCTACTTTCTTTTCATTGCAGAGCTTGCGAATGATCTCTCCTATATCTTTCTTTATCTGTCCATATACTATTTGCCGTCTATACTTCGGTGCGAAAACAATATGATATTCACATCTGTATGTTGAGTGCGCCGTCTTATTTATTTCATTCTTCATTTCGTTAAAAACCTCCTGTTATTTTTAGTGATGCGGTTGCCAAACCATCTCTATTATAACTTGAGGTTTTTATTTATCCTACTTTTTATTAGCAAGCTTTTTTATCCACCCCCAGTAGTACTGGGGGTTTTGTTAAGCTAAAGCAGCCAATAACAAAAAGGAACAGACCGAGGTCTGTTCCTTTTGCTTTACTCTTATGGACTTGGAGAAATATCTCTTACAACTTTTGTAACTCTTGCATAATGTTTATAACAGCTTCCTGCTTTTTCGCAGACATATTCCTAAACGATTCTAAAAGTTTCATTTCTTTATCCGTCAATTTATCCACTTCGACATCAGCCCAAAATTCCGATTGCGTAATCCCAAACGCCGCGCAAACGTCCTCTATCGCATCTCTGCCTGGTGTGTAATTTTTATCATTGTACCAATTATAGACCGCCGAGGTAGATATACCCGCTTCATGAGCTAATTTACCCAACGTCCACCCTCGCTCTTTTCTTAATTTTGCAATCTTTTCTTTAACGTCCATAACTTTACCCTATTATCGTTCTAACTATATTATACTCTATCTTCCGCGGAATATTTATCCTTTACAATATATTTCTATATTACTTACATTATATTTTGTTGCAATTTACTTTTCCGTATGATATAATGTAAAAAAATATTCTTTTATTGTAAAATGACTTCTCGCGTAATTTACCTTATTGGGAGGAAGTATTATGAAAAAGACTTTAATTAGTGGTGTTGTAGCTTTAATTGCTTTTATATCCAGTTTATTTCCCTACCTCCGAATAGATGCGCAATCTCAATCGTTTATGTTTCATATACCTACATTCAGCCTATATAGCGCGTCGGCTGATACGATTCAGCGGGGCGAAGTCACATACGCTTTGGACAGTTTCGATCCAAACACTTGCAAGGTGACAGAAAAATCCGTCTATCACATATCCGCGACGGAAGGACAAACCTTGGAGCTTTCCATTCCGTTTGTTTCTTCGGCTATCGACGTTCCCGATTTTGACGTACAGGTAAATGGAGAAGCCGTAAATGGAACAATTCGTTACGGGGAAAAGTTCGTACACTATTCGGACGATTTTGATTTGAACGTGGCTTTTGAAAAAATTTCTTCCTCTGAATTGGACGCTTCTATTATAGGTACTCTTTATATCTTTACGCCTCAACAAGATACCTTTACTCTTGAAACAAAGATTTCCCCCAATCAAAACGTTATTTACCAAACCTCTAACAGTCATACAGGCTCCGAAAATTCCGAAACGTTCTCTCTTACTATGAATAACGCGCTCTCCCTTTCCGAATACGTTTTTTTCGTAACCAATGGAGACTTTGCGAAAATTTCCGTAATAGGGGCAGAGTACGTAAAAGAAACGCTATCCTGCAAGGCGTTTATAGATCGCTATTATGCAGCATATAAAGAATTTTACGACGAGTGCGGCAACCCGCCCATTAAGTTTTTCTATTCGCAAATGGATCGCGTGTTGAAAGGACAGTCGAATTATTCGTTTGACGAAATTTTTTTTGAATCTTTTTCCGGGTTTAGGTTCAATACGTTTCAGTTCCGTATTTGTGCTCCCGATAGCAAGTTTTCCGTTACCTATACTCTATCAGCGCAAATACAAGTCAATCATCTCTTTTCCCCCGCCGTTTACCTCATAGAACAAGTACGAACGGGGAATTATCCGATTAAATATCATCTCTCCTTAAACGCTCTGTATCCCTACTTACTTGAAAGCCATGGGATGATACAACAAAAAGAAAACGACTATACGATAGCCGTTTCCGAGGGTGATTTTTATATTGTGTTCAGTTCGTCGCGAAATCCGATTGACTTATTGGCTGAACAGAAACAGTCAGAAAAAAAGTTTGACAAAATCAATCTCATTTGTTTTGGTATTATATTTGTCCTTGTAGTGGCTTGTGTTACTTCGTGGATTATTTTCCTGAAACAAAGAAAAAGAGAATAACAAAAAAAGAACAGGTATTTATCATATCTGTTCTTTACTTATTTTCCCTTGATTTTAGCTGTTTTATTATGTTTTTTGGTAGATACACAATTTTGTGATAACTCGTTATCTTGATAATATCCTCTGTATCTAAAAGGATTTATTGTTCCTATATTGGCAGACGCTTTGTTTGTTATCGTACGATTTCTCCAAGCGTCATAGGTATAGGTGGCCACTACCTCCTTGGAATAAGGGAACACAAGAAACTTCTTTTACATTGTCATTCTATATTGTTGTATCTTTTAATAGATGTTCAATTCTTTTTTCCTCTTCAGCACCGACCCTTATATCTGTAATCGTGGAGTATAAGAAAACCATTAGTATAACAAGAATTTATTGATTTATAATAAATTCATCATCTATTAGTCTTACACAATAAGTGAGCAATGCCTTACCATAAGCCATCATGTCATTTACATAATCCACATATTTCTGATATAATAGAGGTAAAATACAACCCACGAATTTCTCTCGTATTTTAGAGCTATAATCCAATTTGTTTATGGGATATAAATGAATCACACTTCTTATTTCAGATGGCACGTTTATACGTGTTCTATAAAGAACCAATTCAGCCACAAGATTTTGATAGTAGTCTCTTTGAGTACCGCTTCTACTCTTATACCAATAATCTTTATTCTTATATTTGCTTTCAGATATATCTTTTTTGCGAAAATATATATCTATATCCATAGCATTAAATACTACCGATATTTCTTTTTTACTACAAAGAAATATTTCATTGGTTCCAATAAACGTGCCTTTAATCATCATCTCTAATTACTTCCTCCATTCCCAAAAGTAATAATACCCACCAGCCTCTCATATGAGGACCACCACGCCGTTTTTTCCGATTACGATTTCCTCGAATTTTTTGTTCTCTTTGAATTCTGGCTGCACGTTTTGAATCCCCAGCTCTTCGAGCCTTTTCATACTCCTCCTGTAAATCACCGGTAGGTATTCCTGCAAGATCCGTATCACGCCCACCTGTATCCCTTTCCAATATCTCTATTTTTTTACAATTAAATAAGTCATATAAATCTCCAAATCCTTGAGCTACAGCATTTCCAACGACATTCCCTATATTCGTTACAGCATTGTAAATCATATGCGTTTGTGATTCAACAACAGCAGTCGTTATTAAAGTCACAATAAAGACAGCGCCCCAAAATATTGCATCATCCACACCAACTATAGTTCCGCTTTCGTCGGTATAGCTTACGGGATTATCATTACAATAAGCATATAAATTTAGTTGTCCCACCCTTTGAGTGAGCAAAGGTATAAGTTCTAAATTATCCGCATTGATAAATCTACGTATTTCCGGGTCGTAATACCTCGTCTGCAAATAGTAGAAGCCCGTTTCGTTATCTTGATAATATCCTCTGTATCGGAAAGGATTTATTGTTCCTATATTGGCAGACGTTTTGTTTGTTATCGTACAATTTCCCCAAGCATCATAGGTATAGGTGGCTACTACCTCCTTGGAATAATTGATTATTTCTGTTATGTTTCCCAATCCGTCTTTTCGGAAATAATAGGTGCTTCCGTTACGATACATTCCCGCAATTCCGTTTTGATTATAGATATAATATATCTTAGACGCAACGCCTCCGGAACTGTTGAGTTGTTCTTCCGCAAGAACTTGGCCTTCTTCCAGATAATATCTTGTAGTAAGCCCGTTTACAGTCTTCTCATAACGCATCCCATCCGCATCATATTTATAAGAAAAAGTATTTCCTTTATAAACACCCGACGTCAGTTTTCTCCCCTGTGTCCATACCATATTGTCGTCAGCAGACGTTGAGTTCACCCCGTACTTTACCGGATTCCCCAAATTATCATAGACATAATATTGAGTTGTTCCATTTTTCTTGAATGCAGTCAACTGATCCCAATTGTTATAAGTATATTCCTCCGCCTGTGTTGCTCCGCTGGACTTTGGCGTTATACTTACCGATTTTATGTTATAATTATTGTCATAAGTGTAAGCATATGATTTTCCTTCTACATCATTGGTTTCCGTTTTCAATTTATCGTATTGATCATACGTATATTGAGCTTCAGTTGCCCCGCCTTTCCATTGTGAAGTGATTCGCCCTTGGTTATCGTAAAGATATTTTAAAGTATTTCCACTGTTTGCATTATCTACAATCTCATAAATTTGGTTAGTCGCATAAGAAGTTGAATTGACGCTTCTCGTTTTATAACTATATGTGAGATCTAAAATATTATAATCTCCAGTTGTGATATCATAATCCATAACTCGGCCCAAAGCGTCATATGTATATGCTGAATGATGATTTCCATCCACTTCCGAAGTAATCTGCTTTTTATCATTATATTGTGGCGTATATGTCCTTGTCAACCCGTTTATGGTATATGTCGCCTTTTGAAGCAATCCGTCCAAACGGCCGTAGTAGGTATATGCTCCGGCATATCCCATTCCACTTATATCTACTCTGCTATTAAGTAAATTTCCTAAATAATTATCCTGATACACATAAGCCATACCATTACTGGTTATAGTTTGTTTATAATTTTTATAATCTATTGCAGAGGTATAACTATCATCGGTTCTTAGCGTTGGCGTTGCCGTGGACATATCTTTGGTGGTACATGTTATCGAAGCGACATTTCCATATTTATCATAGGTGTAGTTGTCATATTGCGTCACAGAACCAGACTGTTCATAGGCTTTCTGGGTTAACTGTTGATTACTATTATAGGTATAATTTATTTTTTCATTTTGGCTGGCATCAGTTATGCTTTTAAGATTACTATTAGCATCAAGGTTAAATTTCCATTGTGCCCCTCCTGACACAGCGTAAGAAGCTTCCTGTCCGCCATTAAAATCCGTTATAATGTTTTTAGCATAATTATTGTTAAGCTGACTCAAATTTCCATATTCGTCATAAGTGTACGTTTCTACATAATCTGTTGTATGAGAGTCATGCGAAGCACCGGCAACAAGTTCAGCAGTTGACAAACATTTCACAAACTTTATTAAACGATAATTATCTTGGGTGATGCCATAAAAATAATAATTTTTTACACCGTTCTCATCTATCATTTTAGTAGGTAGGCCCAAATCATTATATTCCGTTTTTACAATTTGTTTTAAGGCAGTTCCGTTCAATGTACTTGTTTTTATAGCTTGCGTCGGCTGTCCTTGAGAGTTATAAGTATATTCTACCGTATCCGTATCATATACCTGCTTTAATACTCTCTGTGTATTTCCTGAATATGTATAAATTGCAACTTTTTCCTTATTATTGTAATAATCCAAAAATCTTTCTGTCGTAACTCTACTATACTTATCTAACGCAACGGTATAGACACCGGATAAAGTCCTTTCCGTCAATTGTGTAGTAAGAGTATTAATATTTGTTTCATTTTTTGTCAATGACGATAAAGGAGAAAGCGTTATATTATCTATCACGACTTTACTTCCGGATGAAGTAATATTTTCAATCATGACAGTTCCGTAATGAACAGCCGTTCCTTTAGGGAAAATTATTCCTGCATAGTATCCTGTTCCATAGCTAACTTTATAAGTCACCTCTTTTTTCCCGACTGAAGGATAGTTGGAATTTGGAGTCAAGGTTACTTTGACTTTACAATCGTTTCCCCAACCATCTGCATAAAATCCTAAAACATAGTCTCCATTTATTGCTTTTCTAAAATCATAATCGCGCCGAGCAGAAGAATTGCCGAATAATACAAGCGCCTTTCCGCTATCCCGCGTAGAATAATTATTCCCTGTATTACTCGTTGTTACCGTCCAGCCCGTAGGATTCTTTCCCGTGATATTTTCAAACGATCCATTAACTATCATTGAAAAGTCTTCTTCATATGCGAGCTGCGTATTAGTACGCAGATTCCCTGTTTTCGTTTTAGAACACACCGTTACAAAGTTTCGAGGCTCCGTTTCGTCTTGCTTTCCATCGTATTGTTGATATTTTAACTTACATTGCCCGATTTCGTTGAATACATAAAAGTTTACCCAACTTTCTTCTCCTTTCTTATAGTTCCTTACGCGACACCAAATCCCATCTCCTGAAAAAACAGTATATTCCGCTACCGGTGACGAACTCAAATAGTTTTCTACGCGATTAATAGATTCTACTTTCCACGTAGAAACATAGCCGCTACCATGTTGTAGGTATCCCACCGTATAGCCACTATTTTCCCGCCCGATAATTCTCCATAGCATATCAAATCTATCATATTCAAACGTTGCCAGCTGATGAGAAAACCTAGAAATTTTTATCAATTTTCCAGAACTGTCATACGTAAAATTTACCTGTTCGCCATAGTTGGATTTTATCGAACTCAACAAGTTATTCGTATAATAGAAGTTAATATATTGTTTTTGCGTACTGGCAGGAGGATTTGCCGGACCCTTTGATACGCAATTATATATTTTTGCAATTCGCCCGTTTGAATCATAGTTAATGCGTATAGTTTGATATTCGGAGTTTTGGATACGGCTCAGCCTTCCATTTTCAAAATATAAGCTCTTTTCGTCACGGTTACACACCCAACCGGCAGTCGCAGAAACATATAAATATCCCAACTGACAATCTTCACACAAGTATTTATTCGCCGTGCTTGAAGGAGCAAAGTGATGATACCCTCCCCCCGAGTCAACATAGAGGTAACCTTCTTCGTTGCCATCTCCATCAAAGTCGTAAGGCACACAATACTGCTCAAAATTTAATTTAAAACATTTTCCATAATGGGAAGTGGTAAAAGACGGATAAGCGCTATTTGCAAACGCATTTTCTCTATAGGCATCGTAAGACGCGTTATATATCGCTTGTACATTAAGCGGCATAATTTCCGAGTTGACCTCCATACAGTCGATTACGGAGGTTAACTGCTTGGAAAATACATTTACATAGTTGGTAATTCCCACATCTTCAAAAGTCTCGGTAACAGAATTATCTCCTAATCCAAGACTCAACCTATATCTAAGCTGTAAGACGGGTGCATTCTCCCCGCTCGTATAAAGCCCGATATAGGTTTTGTTGTCTGTATTCGGTCCATAAAATCCAAAAGCAACCCGGCCTTCTTTTATATAGGAAATATCAAAACTACAAGTTCTAGTAAAAACTTTGTTACGGGTAAAAGTTTCATCGGTGCTGTATAAAAACTGTCTTTTTTCCGGTAAATTCTGTTCAAATTCCGAATTTCGGCATTGCTGACA
>OGUO01000749.1_pt1 | contig 23762 bp, 25 predicted proteins | sample 1553641 | NCBI WGS metagenome assembly OGUO01 (sample SAMEA2579980, study PRJEB22360) | human gut metagenome | biome: human gut; feature: human-associated habitat; material: faeces | place: Denmark | collected 2008/2010 | reverse complement strand
AAGATCTGACTGTTCCGTTGGAACAGCTTTAAGCTTCATACTTTTTCCTGCAAGCTTCAGAATTTCCTGTGCAAACTCATATCGGCTGCATACTCCTGTGCAGGTCACATGGTAGGTTCCATACTCGTTGGTGCTGATCAGATACAGGATCATCTTTGCCAGATCCTCTGCGCTTGTCGGAGATCCAAACTGATCAGATGCAACGGATAACGGGGTTCCCTTATCTGCCGCTTCCAGAACACGGTTTACAAAGTTATTGCCTTTATGGCCATACACCCAGTTGCTTCGGATGATAAAGTGCTTATGTGTAAATTCTTTGACATAATTCTCACCGGCTCTCTTGGATCTTCCATAAACAGTCAGCGGATTTGTATCATCAAATTCCGTATAAGGTTTCTTACTCTTTCCGTCAAACACATCGTCTGTGGAAATCTGTACGATCTTTGAGCCACATTTACGGGCTACGATACTTAAGTTTCTTGCACCAAGTGCGTTGACACGATATGCGTGTTCCGGATTTTTTTCACATTCATCCGTATTTGTGATACCTGTACAGTTGATGATCACATCCGGGCGGTTGATCGTACCGAAATTAAGGACTTCATCCGTATCGGTAATGTCCAGCTCATCAATATCTGTATTCAGAGCCTCGATTTCCATCGGATCAAGCATGTCATTCAGTGCACGGCCAATCTGTCCATTTGCACCTGCAATCCAGACTTTTAACATCTCTCTGTTTCCTCCTCATAATAAATTACGGTGCTGATTCAGATCAAATCAGCACCGCTTCAATCTACATTCGCAAATATTTTATCAATTGTGTATATCCATGTCAAGAAAAAACATATTTTTCCTGTCATTTTGGACATATACAAATTCTTCAGGCTCTGACCTCTTTTCTTACAGACTGCATGGCTGCAAGCCTGTCGATCGCCTTGTTGCAGATGATCGTATAGACAGCACCAAATACGTTGGCTCCGATACGAAGTGCTACTGCCGCCGGCATTCCGAATAATCCCGCCGCAATGGACAGTGCACCAAACGTATTGAACGCTGTCTGCCATGCATAACCTGCTGAATATCCGACACCAATTCCCCCGATCATTCCAATATACGGATACATGGATTCCGGAAGAATCAGGTACAGTACAACAAACAGGGCACATCCCACGATGTTGAACATTCCTCTCTTTCCGACACGTCCCATACAGTCTTCCGTAAACGGAAGACATACAGACATACAGGCAATTCCTGCCCACATTGCTCTCGGCAGCCCAAGAAGATTCATAAAGAGCATCGCACTGGAAACAATAAGGGTCAGTTTGAGATACCATCTGCCTCTTGCAGAATGCAGGTCAAATTCACGAAACAGATCCAGAAAGGTTCTTCTGTACGGACGGTTTTTCTGGTTTTTGTAAAAAATGATCATACACAGGATCATTCCCACTGCAAGCCCTTCTACTCGCCTGATATATTCTGCTCCTGTCACATCGTAACCAAGCAACAGCAGATATCCAAGAACAAAGGTAGAATGGTTATACATAATCACATTATGACATCCCAGAATCATCAAAAGAAGGATTGCGGCCACATTTACGACAAATGCCGGCAGCGGTGACAGCATATTGGAAACTCTCGGCGCAATCATCAGAATCCCGTAGATGCCTGCTATGGAAAGCAGTCCATGTGAGGTCCTGATTCCAAAATCTGCCTGTCTGAGAACAAGAACTGCGAGCAGCACGGTAACTCCTACAACACTGTTTGCACTTCCGGTCAGCTTGCTGTACAGAGAAACTACTGCGACGCAAAATGCCATCACAAGGTAAACTTTGAAATTATAGATCAGAATGTGTCTTCGTTTTTCTTTTGGATCTGTGGTGTTTTTGATCAGCTGCTTCGACCCGGCCGAGCTCAGCTGAAGTTCCTGATAAAAAGTCATAATTCTCGCTCCTTACTTTGAAAAGTGTAGAGAACTATACCGCAAAATGCCACAAAGGTCAAGCGGAAATTTGTAAATCCAATCCTTATACGCCAATAGAAAGTATTGCAATCTCTTTTCTTGTCTCCTGTACGGCAAGCATAATTGCCTACTATGTTTGCAAATGGCTAGATGGCGGCAAGTAGGACAACTCTAACCTAGTGGTTTCTTATCCACTATAATAAAATAAGAAGAAAGCCCAAGAAGCTGCAACTTCGAGGGCTTTCACTCTTTTGTCCGCATGGACTTATAATCTCTTTTGCCTATGGCAATTATATCATATGCATTTTTTGTTTGCAATATCTCAATATATTTTTTCAATGTGCTACGCTTCAAAATCCACCACTTTTTTAGAAAATTTTCAGAATTCCAGACATAAGAAAAACCCCGGAAAATCAAGGCTTTCCGAGGTTTTAATAGTTTTCTGTATTCGATTGAAATTATCGTTTAGAGAACTGAGGAGCTCTACGAGCTGCTTTGAGACCGTATTTCTTACGTTCTTTCATACGTGGATCACGTGTAAGGAATCCAGCTTTCTTAAGAACTGGTCTGTAATCAGCATCAGCCTCAAGAAGTGCTCTTGCAACACCGTGACGGATTGCTCCAGCCTGTCCTGTGTATCCACCACCCTTAACATTAACGATTACATCGAATTTTCCTTCTGTGTCTGTTGCAGCTAATGGCTGGCGAACAACAACCTTTAATGTCTCAAGTCCGAAATACTCATCGATATCTCTTTTATTGATAGTAATTTTACCTGTTCCTGGTACTAAATATACTCTAGCAACAGATTTTTTTCTTCTACCTGTTCCGTAAAATTTTGCAGTAGCCATTGTAAAATCCTCCTTTTAACCTTTCTTAGAATTTCAGTTCAACCGGTTTCTGAGCCTGCTGAGCGTGCTCTGGTCCAGCATATACGTGAAGTTTCTTGATCATAGATCTTCCTAAAGGTCCCTTTGGAAGCATTCCTTTAACAGCAAGTTCGATAACTTTCTCTGGTTTCTTAGCCATCATCTCTGCTAATGTAGTTTCTTTCATTCCACCTACATATTCAGAGTGATTGTAATAAATCTTCTGATTCAGTTTCTTACCTGTTACATTAATCTTTTCTGCATTAACAACGATTACATAATCGCCTGTATCAACGTGTGGTGTAAACTCCGGTTTGTTCTTTCCTCTTAAAACCTTAGCAACTTCTGATGCTAAACGTCCTAATGTATATTCCGAAGCGTCAACTACATACCATTTTCTTTCAATCTTATCTGGATTAGCCATATAAGTTTTCATTGTGGTTTACCTCCTGTGAATCATTAACATTTTCATGATAATATATCAGAATCAGCAAGATTCCGGGGCTTTGGCCTCTTACTGTTTCTCCTTTTGTCATACTTGTTTATTATATTATACTGTACCGTGTGTGTCAACTGTTTTTTGACATATTTTTCTTATATTTTTACTTATTTTCGTTGATCAAATGTACTTTTCCCGAGAATCTTCCCGTACATTTTTCATACTAAAATTTTAAATACTGTACACTATATGGTTTCAGTTCAAGCTGACCATTCATCGTAACCGTTTCCCCGGTCAGCAGATCTGCTGCCGTTCCATTCAGTTCTCCTGCATTGGCAGTGTATGGATAATCCGCAGCATTGATTGCAACGATCACTCGTTCTTTCTCTGAGCAGCGCTCGAATACCAGCTGATGATTCTGGATCACTACATTCTTATAAGCACCATTGCAAAGTGCATCACTTTCCTGGCGTACACGGATCAGTTTCTTAATAAACTCTGTCAGCTCATTTGGCTTTGGTTCTTCAAAGCAAGGGCGAAGCGCATAGTCATTATCCGGTGCTTTCTCCCCCGGCTCAGCCCATTCACTTCCATAATACAGGCACGGGATTCCCGGCATACCTATAAGCAGTCCGTATGCCAGCGGAATATGTTTCTTATTCGTCAGAATGCTTGCCAGTCTTGTAACATCATGATTATCCACAAATGTCATCAGGTGCTTTCCTCTGTAAATACACCACTGATCACTTCCGAACTGGCGGTGCAGGGAATGTGCGATCTCGAACATATTCATACTGTTAAAGCTGGAATATAATCCCTTGTAGCACTCATAATTCGTGCAGCTGTGAAGCATCTCATCATTCACGATAATATTATAATCGCCAAACAATACCTCTCCGATCAGTGCAAAGTCCGGCTTTAATTCCTGTGTATAAGAGCGGAGACGTCTCATGAAATTGTGATCCAGACTATAAGCCACATCCAGACGGAGACCGTCGATATCAAATTCGTCAATCCAGTATTTTACACATTCCATCAGATAATCTACGACTACCGGATTCTGAAGGTTTAATTTGACCAGCTCAAAATGGCCTTCCCATCCTTCATACCAGAATCCGTCATTATAGCAGCTGTTGCCGTCAAAGCTGATATGGAACCAGTCTTTGTACGGTGAATCCCATTTCTTCTCCTGTACATCTTTAAATGCCCAGAAGCCTCGTCCCACATGGTTAAATACACCATCCAGTACAATTTTTACGTTATGTTTATGCAGATCTTCACAGACCTCTTTAAAATCTTCATTCGTTCCAAGCCTGCAGTCGATCGTCTTAAAATCTCTTGTATCATATCCATGATTGTCCGATTCAAAGATCGGATTTAACAGAATTGAATCTACTCCTAATGTCTGAAGATACTCAGACCAGTCCATAAGTTTGCGGATACGAGGAACACACACACCGTCATTGTGCACCGGTGCCCCACAGAATCCGATCGGATAAATCTGATAAAAAATACTATTGTAAGCCCACATTACTCATCCATCCTTTCTGTGTCTGCCATAAACTATGCTCCGGCAGATCACTCACTGTTCTATTATACCACATTTCGTTCTTTAAAGACACAAAAGACACTGCCACTGGCAGTGCCTCTTGCATACTTCCCTATCTGAAAAACCTGCCGCTGGCAGGTTATTTCCTGTTATATATAAGTTTCTCTCCCCGCATGAATATGTAGAACCATACAAACAGCAGCACACCTTTCAGAATACTCGAAATCGTAATACTCCACCAGATCCCGTTCAGCGCAAGTGTTGTATGAACCAGTATCAGCGCAAGCGGAATCCTGAGCGTCGTAAATACAATACTGATCACAGATGGCGGCACGGTCTTTCCATACCCCGAAAATGCACCTGCCGTCGTAATCTCAAGACTCATAAAAAGCTGCGATACACCAAGGATCCGAAGATAATCCACTCCAAGCGGAATTACATCTTTTTCTGTAATAAAAATCTGGAATACCGGAGCCGGACAGCATATTAATAATAGCGTACAGAAAATCCCCCATACAAATACTACTTTTAATGCGCTGACATATCCCTGATAGATCCGTCTCTTCTTACCTGCACCATGGTTCTGCGATGTAAATGAATTCACCGCTGCTGCAAAACCATCCGCTGTCATCCACGAAATTGATTCTATCTGTGAACCAACTTTCTGGACAGCCACCGCCGCATCTCCATATCCCGCGACCAGACGTGCAATGATCATCGATATTCCGGTAAACAGCATACTCTGAACAGACGTTGGAAAACCGATTCTGACAATTTCTTTCAGATGATGCAGATCCGGCTTCTTCAGATATCTTACATATTGAAAAAGTACGGTATCCTTCATCGCAAATATAAAAAACATAACTGTAACGATCATCTGCGCGATTACCGTAGCAATTGCTGCACCTGTCACTCGAAGAACCGGAAATGGTCCGATTCCAAAAATCAGAACCGGATCCAGGATGATATTAACAACCAGTCCGGTCGTTGTTGCCAGAAATACCGGCCTGCTGTTACCGATTGCCGTAAATAATCCGGTATACGTCTGATTTAAAAAGGAAAACAAGACAAGACCGCAAGTAATTTCAAGATAATATATGGCATCCCGGATCACCTGTGCCTGATTCAGATGGAAAAAATGAATCAGTGGTTTTGCCCCTAATATACAGACAAGTCCATAAATAATCCCCAAAGTCAACGTAAGCTGTAACGCGTTGGATGCATATTCTGCGGCCTCTTCACTATTAGATGCCCCAAGTGCATGTCCGACATTAACCTGTCCTCCCATTTTTGCAAGCGCGGCAAGTCCGTTGGAAAGCCACATATACATTCCTGCTGCCCCAACAGACGCTACCGCCGAACTTCCGATACGGCCGATCCAGATCATGTCGGTCATATTGTACGCCATCTGGATCAATGACGTCGCCATGATCGGGACAGCCAGTCTGGTAAGAGATGATAATACAGGTCCGTTTACCAAATCAATTTTCTTTTGCATGATTGGCTATACTCTTTTCAATACTTTCACGATCTCGCCCATATACATCGTATGATAATCCTTATCCGGATACCATTTCTCATCATTTTCCTTAACATCGAAACATTCCGGTTTCATATCCTGTGTATACTGAGTCTTGCATACGAAGATCAGATCTGCTTCTTCAACTGCAGTTGTTCCGTCTACCGCATATGGATGAAGGCCTGCTTCTTTCCATTTATCTTCTACGTCTTTTCCTGATACAGATCCGCATACGCTTAATGCTTTTCTGTAATCTTCTGACAGGAAAGAAAGCGTGTACATACCGGTCTCATCCATGAATTTCTTCGTGTATCTCTGTGGGCGGATATATGCAGTTGCGATATTCTTTCCCCACATGATTCCGACACCGCCCCAGCTTGCTGTCATGGTGTTACTCTTTTTTTCATCTCCTGCTGTTACCAGCATCCACTCTTTTGAAATCTTTGTGAATGGGTTGAATTCCAGACTTTCAATTGCTACTTCTTTAAATGCCATTTCCATATCCTCCTTATCGTCTTTATATACTCTCACAAAATTAAGTATGAAACAGTACCAAGAGTACATCTTTGCTTTTAGAATTACAGACAGTGAGTATTCACTGCCTGCATTTTTACTATATTCTTTTATAATTATACTACTTTACTAACACTTTGCGGAAGTTTTTCTTTCCTTTTTTCAGGACTACGCCGTCTCCGCTTAATGCTTCTCCTGCAAATGTCTGGAATACATCTGTAACCTTCTCACCATCTACAGATACTCCGCCCTGCTGCACTGCACGGCGTGCTTCTGACTTGGAAGCTGTCAGTCCTGATTTTACTAACATCGTCAGGATATCGATATTGCCATCTGTAAGGTCTTCTTCTGTCAGTTCTGTCTTTGGCATATCTGCTGCTGCACCTGTTGAGAATAATGCTTTTGCTGCCTCCTGTGCTTTCTGAGCTTCTTCTTCGCCGTGAACCAGTTTTGTGAGTTCGAATGCAAGAATCTCTTTTGCTGTGTTAAGCTGTGCTCCTTCCCAGCTGTCCATCTTGTCGATCTCTTCTAACGGAAGGAATGTCAGCATACGGATACATTTTAATACATCTGCATCTGCGACATTTCTCCAGTACTGATAGAATTCGAATGGAGATGTCTTGTTCGGATCAAGCCATACAGCACCACTCTGTGTCTTACCCATCTTTTTACCTTCTGAGTTCAGAAGCAGTGTGATCGTCATGGCAGAAGCGTCTTTTCCGAGTTTACGACGGATCAGTTCTGTACCTGCAAGCATGTTGCTCCACTGGTCGTCCCCGCCAAACTCAAGGTTACATCCGTATTTCTGGTATAACTCATAGAAGTCATATGCCTGCATGATCATGTAGTTGAACTCAAGAAAGCTGAGTCCTTTTTCCATTCTCTGCTTGTAGCACTCTGCTGTCAGCATACGGTTAACGGAGAAATGTGCTCCGACTTCACGTAATACTTCGATGTAGTTCAGTCCCATCAGCCAGTCAGCGTTATTAACCATCAATGCTTTTCCATCTGAGAAATCGATAAATCGACTCATCTGTTTCTTAAAGCAGTCACAGTTGTGCTGGATTGTCTCCGGTGTCATCATCTGACGCATATCTGTTCTTCCGGATGGATCACCAATCATAGCTGTTCCTCCACCGATCAGTGCGATTGGTTTGTTTCCTGCTTCCTGCAGACGTTTCATCAGGCACAGTGCCATGAAATGTCCTACGTGAAGGCTGTCTGCTGTCGGGTCAAATCCGATGTAAAATGTAGCCTTTCCATTGTTGACCAAGTCTTTGATCCTGTCTTCGTCTGTTACCTGTGCGATCAGGCCTCTTGCAACGAGTTCTTCATAAATTCCCATTTTAAGATTCTCCTTTTATTTATCATAATTGATTGTTTACAGATTTCTTACACATAATAATACAAAAGTCCTTACCCAACATTACATTGGATAAGGACGATATTAACCGTGGTACCACCTTAATTCACTGATCACTTACGCTTTCAGCCTCATTCAGTCTGCGTGTTCACAGACCTTTGCACGATAACGTGTGCCTGACGTCACAGCCTACTTCCGGAAATACTTGTGAAATTAATATTCCACATTTTCATCCGTTTCGGTGTGCGGCTCCAAGATGTATTCGTTCTTCACTCTTTCATGCGCCTCTCATCAACCGGCAGCTTTCTGTATGGGTGTGTGGATCACTACTTCTTCTTTTCTAAGCCTTTGTGATATCTGTATATTATTTTTCTGTCTGTGTTAAAGACTAACTGATTTCGAGTATTTTGTCAATATGCTTTCGCTAATTATCTGCCAAAAACCGCATTAACTCTCCGGCAATAATTTCATTCCCACCTTCCGTCAGATGAATACCATCTGTCGTGATATTTTCATATCCGGCTCTTCCTGCTGCCGATATCATAAGATCCTGTAATTCCAGAAATTCCACATGATATCTTTCTGCAATTCTTTTCTCAATTGCTTCTGCCTGTCTGATTCCCGGAATCCAGTTCGCATACTTTCTTGGATAAGGAAAGATAAATGGTGCCATACAGATAATTCTTGCACGGGTTCTCTCCGTAAGTTCTCTTAGAACGGATTCATAGCCTGCTTCAAATTCCTGTTCTTCCAGACTTTTTCCTGTATTCATCATGACTCCGACATCATTACATCCGATCAGCAGGCTCACAATATCCGGCTGTCTTAAAATGCAGTCATGCTCTAACATACGCTTTACACCCTGGATTGTGAAACCGTCATGTCCACAATTCACAATGTCGTACTTTTTCCCTCCGCCGGTACTGTGATTCAGCTTTTTATCCACCATATCCACATAACCGTTCCCCAGTGGATTTTCAGAAAAGCAGTGCTCTGCGTCTGTAATGCTGTCACCTAAAAATATAATTTTCTTCATTTTTTCTATCTATTTTCCGTATTCGATTACATACGTTAATGCAAATCCACGAATTCTATTATAGCTCCCGGCCATCCTTAATTACCATTTTAAGATCCAGATTCCCATCTAATAATACGATATTCGCTTTTTTTCCCGGTGCGATCGAACCATATGTATCTTCAATTCCAAGACTCTTAGCCGGATTGATCGTCGCACATGCTACAGCCGTCTCAAGCGGGATCTCCATCTTCTTAACTACCGTACGCATACAGTCTGCAAGGTTTGTAACAGATCCTGCAAGTGCTCCATCAGATACCAGTGTTGCATGATTACCGACTACTTTTACATCCAATCCACCAAGTGTATACTGTCCGTCCGGCATTCCGGTCGCACGCATACTGTCGCTGATCAGGATCATACGGTCTGCTCCCATCATCTTGAACGCTGCTCTCACCATCGATGGATGGATATGTACACCGTCACAGATAATCTCTGCCATTACATGTGCACTGTCGGACACTGCTCCTACAACACCCGGTTCACGGTGAGTGAATGCAGGCATCGCATTAAAGAGATGTACGGCATGATTTGCTCCGGCATCGAATGCTGCTTTCGCATGTGCATAATCCGCATTGGTATGTGCAAGCGAAATGTTCACTTTATCTTTCATTGCTTCTACAAATGCAACTGCGTCCTCGCTTTCTTCCGGCGCAAGTCCTACAAACTTCACAAGTCCTTCCGAAGCATCAAGGAATCTCTGACAAATGGCCGTATCACAAGGCATGATATTTCTTTCATCCTGCGCTCCTTTTTTCACCGGGCTGATGAACGGGCCTTCCATGTTCACGCCTACAAGATCCGCTCCCTTCGGATTCTGTTCTTTTTTGTATTCTGCTGCTGTTCTTAAGATATTTTCCAGTTCTTCTACCGGAAGTGTCATCGTTGCCGGTGCGATTGTTGTAACACCCACAGAAGCCTCATATTTTGCAATATTTTCAATAGCCTCTTTACTGTTATCACAGAAGTCATCTCCCATACACCCGTGGAAATGCAGATCGATCAGTCCAGGAATTGCGTATGCCCCCTGTCCGTCAATGACTTCTTCCCCCAGCATATCCGGTACGTTTTCTGTCGTGTAAATGCTTTCGATCTTGTCATCGTGAACAACAATGCCGCCTGCTGTAAATTTTTTGTCTTCTGTATAGACAATTACATTTTTGATTATCATTTTATATATCCTCCATTTTATTTTAACATTCTAAAAACTCCTGTGCATCCCTTCTCCTTCTTCCAGTGCACGCAGTGTATTATCATGCAGAACTTCTTTTTCATATTTATCCTGTTCCAAATAGTAAGAATAGATAATATCAAGCATGACCAAAATCGGGAACTGCGGTGAGATTACATTCCCATGATTCAGGTGTCTGAGTGATGGAATCAGAACAACTTCTGTGCAAAACTGCTCGAAGCCACCCCGGTTATTCGCCGTAAAAAGAATTGTTTTTGCACCATTCCGATATGCTTCTTTCAGAAGAAACAAGACCTCTTCCTTGGATCCGCTGATACTGATTCCGAATACGAGGCTTCTTCTGTCCTGGAATACCGCCTGCATACGCATCATATCTCTTTCTACCAGCGAATCAATATCCACACCGATTCGCATAAAACGCAGTTCCATCTCTCTTGCCGCCAGACCGGAACTTCCGGTTCCGCACACGAACACACGCTCCGCCTGATTCAGATATCTGCTGATCCTTGCAATCTGTGCCTCATCCACCAGACTGTAAGTCTTATTCAGAAGTTCCTGATACGCATTCAGGATCATTCGCGTATTACCGGTAATGGATTCCTGCTTTTCTACAAATGTCTCTTCATACTGATAGATGAATTCTCTGTATCCGCGATATCCGCATTTCTTCGCAAATCTGGATAACGACGCTTCTGATACGAAGAGTCTCTCGGAAATGGATTTTGATGAAAAATCCACTTTCTTTCTGTTCTGTATAAAAAAATCTGCGATATTCCGTTCCACTGTCGTAAATTTATCATAATTCGATTCTATGATCGGAACGACTGATTTTACATAATATTCCATATCTTACTATTCCTGCTTCTTTATTTTATAACTCTGGACTATGCATGTCTTCCCTGAAAATGATAGAATGCGCCTAACATACCGGCATTGTTCTGGTTTTTGGCAAATGCGATACTTGTATGCTCCCACATGCTGGACACCAGGTATTTTTCCACTGCTTTTTCAATCTTGTCCTTCAGGAATGCTTCCTGCGCCATGATTCCGCCGCCAAGTACGACAACTTCCGGATTCACTACATAGCAGATATTGGCAATACCTTTCCCAAGTACATCCGTCATCTCATCAATTGCACGGTTACAGATCTTATCACCTTTTTTTGCCTCTTCAAAAATCTGATATCCGCTCCAATTTTCTGCCGGTTCTCCCTTCCATGCAGCAACCTTCTTCGTCAGAATACTGGCTGCTCCGAGTGTCTGGAAATCGCTGTCATCCATATGCATATATCCGACTTCACATGCGCTGTTACTGAATCCGTGGAACACCTCGCCATTCAGCAAAATACAGCCGCCGATTCCGGTTCCGATCGTCAGCATCACAGCTGCCTTACTTCCTGCCGCCGCTCCTGCTTTGTACTCAGCAAGTCCCGCACAATTCACATCATTTTCCACTTCACATGGAATTCCGAATCGTTCTTCTACCGTCTTTTTGAATGCCGTTCCGATATAATTCGGGATCAGCGGTGCCGAATAGAAGATTTCACCTTTCTCAATGTCAACCATACCGGCTGTAGAAATACACACACCTGCGTCTGCCTCTTCTTTTAATGCTTCTACGATACCGATGACTTTATCAAGGATCGCCGGTCCGCCTTTCTGCGCTTCTGTCTTCATTTCTTTCTTTAACAATACTTCTGCATCTTCGCTCACAATACCATATTTGATTGCTGTGCCGCCGATATCAATACTAATATATTTTTTCATCTCTGCTTTGCCTCTTTCACTTTCCTTCATTATACTCGTTCAGCCAGAAAAGGGCAAACCGTTCTTTTATGGTTTGCCCTCGACTTTTTCTGATTAAATCTTTACTTTAAATATTGCCTTTTTAATGGTTTCCGGTTCCTGAACCTGAACCGCTGTTCTGTGTCCGTCACTCGGATAACAGATCAGGAAATCTCCATCTGTCAGGACTACGGAAGAATTCTTTTCCCCATCCATCGGAAGAAAATCATCTTTTTCCACAAAATCTTTTAATTCCATATTCTGAATGAAGTTCAGATCGATCTGTTCATTTCCATGGATCATTACATGGACGTCCAGATAATTTTTATGTGCTTCCCAGAAACGTTCTTCCGGTGTTGTTGTTGTATATTCTACGATATTGACAAACAGTCTGTCACCATCGATTTCATGACTTCCCTTTTCATAAGATGCAAGGTCGTGTGTCTTTGCATATTCAAAGCACTCTTTTACCTGTTCTTCTAAGAATGGGAATTCTGATAAATTATTGATATTTCCAAAAATCACGAAAATCGTCACTCCTTCTTAGTTTTTGTAAATGGTTGTGTTAGGAGCAGGTACGGAATTGTCTCCTTTTGCCTTTCTCCAGATGATACTTGCCGGGATACCAATTACCAGTGATACTACAATTGAGATGATTGAGTATGACCAGATTGATACATGATCAGCAGGTACGAAGTATTTGATATATACCATTACTGCAGATGCTGCAACGAATGCACATACTGCTCCGAATGTATTTGCAACCTTTGTAAATGCTCCAAGGATAAATGTTCCGATCAGGATACCAAGTACCAGTCCCATAAATCCATTGAACCATTCGTATGCAGATTTTACTCCGCCATTAGCCAGTACCATAGCAACTACGATTGCGAAGATACCGACGATCAGAGATACATACTGTCCGATCTTTGTCTGTTTCTCAAAGCTTAATTCTTTCTTAGAAAGTCTTGCCTGAATATCCAGTGTCCAGCTTGATGCTACAGAGTTCAGACCTGTGGAAAGTGTAGACTGTGCCGCTGCATAGATAGCCGCTAACAGAAGTCCTGTTACACCAACCGGAAGTTCAAATGCAATGTAAGATGCAAAGATCTGATCCTGTGCTGCTGCCGGCGGAAGTGTATTCTGCTGATAGAATACATATAATCCTGTACCGATCAGATAGAATACTGTTGCGATAAAGATAGATAATCCTCCGTTTGTAAGCATCATTTTGTTCAGTTTTTTAGTATCTGTTGTAGTTGTAAAACGCTGTACAATATCCTGACTTGATACATAGGATCCCATTGTATTGAATCCGGCACCAACAATCATGATAAATACGCTGTCTTTGAAAATGTTAGGGTTGAAGATCGGCTGATCTACAGCAAGGAATTTATGCTCTGTTGTAAGTGCATGCATGATTGCTCCAAATCCACCGTCTAAGTGTACCAGCAGGAAGATCAGTGCGAAAGTAACACCAATCAGAAGTACAGATCCCTGGATGAAGTCTGTCCAAAGTACGGATTTCAGACCTCCTGTGTATGAGTAAATAATAGCAATGATACCCATGATAATGATCAGTAAGTTTACGCTGATTCCAGTCAGACTTCCAAGTACCATACATGGAAGGTACATGATGATTGACATACGTCCGATCTGGTAAATGATGAACATTACAGCTCCAAGTACACGAAGTCCTTTGCTTCCGAATCTCAGTTCCAGATAATGATATGCTGTATCAATATCCAGTTTGCTGTAGATTGGCAGGAAGAATTTAATCGTGATCGGGATAGCTAACAGCATACCAAGCTGTGCGAACCACATGATCCATGTTCCTGCGTATGAGTTTCCTGCTAATGACAGGAATGAAATCGGACTTAACAGTGTTGCGAAAATTGATACGGAAGTTACCCACCACGGTACAGTTCCGTCTCCTTTAAAATACTCTTTTCCTTTCATTTCTTTCTTTGCGAAATGAAGGCCGGCGAACAGTACAGCCGCGAGATAAACTACTAAAATGACTAAATCTACTACGGTAAACCCTTGCATCGTCTCTCTCCTTACAGATATTTTCTTTCATGTATTTTTTATATAATCTTACAGATATTTAGCTTTTGCGTCGCGAACCATCTTAGCTGCTTCTTCAACGATAGCCATGTCTTCTTCTACTAATGCCGGCAGTGGCTCTCTTACTCCGCCAAGTTCCAAACCTTCGTTGATCTTTAACATAGCTTTGATCACTGCGTACATATTTCCGTGTGCAGAGCACATCTTATAGATAATCTCATCACAAGCATACTGGATTTCTCTTGCTTCTTCCATCTTTCCGGCTCTTACATACTCGTCTAATTTCAGATATAATTCCGGCATAACTCCGTATGTACCACCGATTGCTCCTTCAGCTCCGATGACACGTCCACTCATGAACTGCTCATCTGGTCCGTTGAAGATGATATAGTCAGGGCCTGCTGCCTGTTTGAACATCTGGATATCCTGTACCGGCATAGAAGAATTCTTAACACCAATTACGTTAGGATTCTTTCTCATCTCTGCGAAAAGTCCCTGTGTAAGAGCTACTCCTGCAAGCTGTGGAATGTTGTAGATTACGAAGTCTGTGTTTGGTGCTGCTGCACTGATGTCATTCCAGTACTGAGCGATTGCATACTCTGGCAGGTGGAAGTAGATCGGTGGGATTGCTGCGATTGCATCAACTCCAAGGCTTTCTGCATGTCTTGCAAGTTCCTGGCTGTCTTTTGTGTTATTGCATGCAACGTGTGCGATAACTGTAAGCTTTCCTTCTGCTGCTTTCATAACGTTCTCAAGGATGATCTTACGGTCTTCTACGCTCTGATAAATACATTCTCCTGACGAACCGTTCACATATACACCTTTCACACCTTTTTCTACGAAGTACTTTGTCAGTGCCTGTACGCCTTCCGGACTTACATTGCCTTCGTTGTCATAACATGCATAGAATGCTGGGATTACGCCTTTGTACTTTTCAAGATTTCTCATGGTTTCTTTCTCCTTTTCTTTGTCTTTTTATATAAATTTAATTTAATAAGTTCCTTGCGGAATTATCTTTCCATTTCTTCTACAAATGATTTTGTGATCAGCTGTGGTCTTGTGATAATAGACCCTACAACGACGCTGTATGCACCAAGCTCGATCACATGTTTTGCTTTTTCCGGTGTATTGATATTACCTTCTGCGATCACTCTGTGTTTTGCTTTTGCAACAATCTTTCTTAAGATTTCGAAATCATTTGCCTCGATCTTATCGCCTTTACTCTGCTCTGTGTAACCAACCATCGTAGTTCCGATAAAATCAAATCCGAGTTCATCGGCATGCAGTGCTTCTTCTACAGTAGAGCAGTCTGCCATAAATAACTGATCCGGATATTTTGCTTTTACTTCCTTAAAGAACTCATCCAGTGTCTTTCCGCCTGGTCTCTTAGAAATAGTAGCATCCATAGCGATGATCTCCGGTTTTACTTCCATCAGTTCTTCGATTTCTTTCATCGTTGGTGTAATGTAAATATCGCTGTCATCATAATCTCTCTTTACGATTCCGATGACCGGAAGGTCAACCTGTGACCGGATCTCCTTGATATCTTCTTTTGTATTTGCACGAATTCCACTAGCACCTCCCTGCTTTGCAGCCAGTGCCATTCTTCCCATAATGAATGAAGAATGTAATGGTTCATCCGGTAATGCCTGACATGATACAATTAATTTACCCTTCAGATTTTCAACTTTCTGATTCATTTTTTTGTTCCCTCCTTCGTTCTGCAATCAGTATAGTATTGTTCGATTTTATTTTCAAGTACCTTTGCAGTTCTTGAAACTTCTTTCATCCTTTTCAATTCTTCTCTTTGTTTTGCCTATTTTAAAATCCGTTTTTTATGCAATATGCACAATTCCAGGTAGTTTCTTTCCAGTTTTGAAAGTAGTTTCAGTTCATGCTATTTTACTTGAAAATTCATTTATAATGTATATACTGATATTCAGAAACAAAAAAACAATAGAATAAGGAGAGATTTTATTATGGTAATTTATAAAGCAAAAGACTATCAGGATATGAGCCGTAAGGCCGCAAACATCATTTCTGCACAGATTATTATGAAGCCAAACTGTGTACTTGGACTTGCAACCGGATCTTCACCGGTCGGTACATATAAACAGCTGATCGAATGGTATAAGAAAGGGGATCTTGATTTTTCTCAGGTTACAAGCGTGAACCTCGATGAATACAAAGGACTCAGTCCGGAAAATGACCAGAGCTACAGATATTTCATGAATACCAATCTTTTCGATCATGTAAATATCGATAAAACACGTACTTTCGTTCCGAACGGACTGGAAGCAGATTCTGACAAAGTCTGCAGTGAATACAATGAGATCATTCGCAAACAGGGCGGCGTAGACCTTCAGCTTCTCGGTCTTGGACACAACGGACACATCGGATTCAACGAGCCAGGTGCTGCTTTTGAAAAAGAGACACACTGTGTAGATCTGACAGAAAGTACAATTGAAGCCAATAAGCGTTTCTTCGAATCTGAAGATGATGTTCCGAGACAGGCTTATACAATGGGAATCAAGAATATCATGCAGGCCAAGAAAATTCTGGTTGTTGTAAGCGGAGAAGATAAGGCGGATATCTTAAAAGAGGTCTTATACGGACCAATTACTCCGGAAGTTCCTGCTTCTATTCTTCAGTTACATAATGATGTTACGATTGTAGCTGATGAAGCAGCACTCAGTAAGATTGATATGTAATATGAATAAAAAATCCCGGTATGTGAATCAGACATTTTTGAGCATCCAGCTCATTGTCATTTCTCATACCGGGATCTTTTTCTGTATTCGATTATGTTTGCGGCAGCCGGACTATTTTTGTGAAGCTGCTGCTTTTTTTCTTCCTGCAATGATCAGTATAGCGGATATCACTACAATCGTGCCTGCCAACAGCTGAGAGACCGGAAGTCCAACTTTTGGCAGCAACAGCTGATCGGTTCTAAGTCCTTCGATCCAGAATCTGCCAAGACCATACCCCAAGAGATAGATCAGGAAGACTTCCCCATCGAATTTCTTATGCTTGCGGTACAACAGCATGATGATCAGCACCATCAGACACCACAGGGATTCGTACAGGTAGGTCGGATGAACCTGAATATACATGACTCCTTTGACTGTCTCGGCATGATTCCACATCTTTGTTGTGATGTCTGAACTTCTTACCGCATCCACCGGAAGTCTCATAGCAAACAGTCCATTCGTATATTCCCCAAAGGCTTCTCTGTTGAAGAAGTTCCCCCATCTTCCGATCATCTGTCCGGTGATCAGACCAAATCCGCCGGTGTCAAATAACAGGAACGGTGATAATCCTTTTATTTTTGCAAATATAAATACTACAACAATTGCCGTGATCACACCGCCGTATATGGCAAGACCGCCCTCACGGATGTTAATGATACTCTTAATATCGTCTTTATACATATTCCAGGAGAAGATCACATAATATGCCCTTGCTCCGATAATTGAAAAGATAACTCCATATATTGCCAGATCATAATAATCTTCTACGTTCTGATGCGTACGCTTTGCTTCCATTACCGCCATCATAAGTCCCGCAAGTATTCCGATTCCTATGACGATTCCATAATATGCGATATCGAATCCAAAGACTGTGATATGATCGCCGACAGATTTTAAATGAATTCCCAGATTAGGGAAATCTATGGTTCTGTGCATTGAAACAGCCCCCCTCTTTTCATCCATCTATTCCTGATTATACATTAAACCGGAACAGCATGATATCTCCGTCTTTTACCACATAGTCTTTACCTTCCAGACGGATCAGACCTTTTTCTTTTGCTGCTGTGTGGCTTCCACACGCGATCAGATCATCGTAAGATACAACTTCTGCACGGATGAATCCACGCTCAAAGTCAGAGTGGATCTTCCCTGCTGCCTGTGGTGCCTTCGTTCCTTCTGTGATTGTCCATGCACGAACTTCCGGCTCACCTGCTGTCAGATAGCTGATCAGTCCAAGCAGCTTATAACTTGCTTTGATCAGTTTTTCCAGACCTGATTCCTTTAATCCAAGATCCTCCAGGAACATTTTCTTTTCATCATCATCCAGTTCTGAAATCTCTGCCTCAATCTCTGCACATACAACGAAAACTTCACTCTGCTCACCTTTTGCATATTCACGGACAGCCTGTACACCTTCGTTATTGGCTGCATCATCTGCAAGATCATCTTCAGATACATTTGCCGCATAGATAACCGGTTTGTATGTCAGAAGATTATAGCTTTCCAGCCATGCCTGTTCTTCCTCGTCATCTGCTTCTTCGAATGTCTTTGCAAGCTTTCCATCTTCCAGATGCGCCTTGATCTTGTTCAGAAGTGCAAGTTCTTTTGCTGCAGATTTGTCATTTCTTGCAACTTTGGAAACTTTGGAAATTCTTCTTTCCAGGATCTCAAGGTCAGAAAAGATCAGCTCTAAGTTGATCGTCTCGATATCACGAAGTGGGTTGATGCTTCCGTCTACGTGTACAATATTGCTGTTCTCGAAGCATCTTACTACATGTACAATAGCATCTACTTCACGGATATTGGCAAGGAACTGGTTTCCAAGACCTTCTCCTTTGGAAGCTCCTTTAACAAGTCCGGCAATATCAACGAATTCAATTGCTGCCGGGATGATCTTCTTGGTATGATACATCTCACCCAATACATTTAATCTCTCATCCGGTACGGTTACGACTCCTACGTTCGGGTCAATGGTACAGAATGGATAGTTTGCTGATTCTGCGCCTGCCTTTGTAAGTGAGTTGAACAGTGTACTCTTTCCTACATTTGGTAATCCTACGATTCCTAATTTCATTTTTTTATTTCCTCCTATAAATTCCTTGATTTCAGCATACTTATTTTTGCAAGTGGACCATTTAGTGGGCCATTATTTTCTCTTTCCAAACCAATCTACAAATCTGGCTGAGTATAATCCCGTACTTTCCTGGGTTATTCCCTTGCCAAGTTCTTTGCCTTTTAAATCTTTTCCCATATTTCAGCTTCTCTCGTAAGAAACCCTAATACAGTAACTTGTATTATACCATAGCATCTTATCTTTGTGAATATTCATTTTTATCTCATCTCCTGTTTGTGATAGCTCTTTCCCTTCGTTTCTTTTGCAATAATTTCCATTATTTTAGCCATCGCACTTGTCCAACCTTTTTTATACCAGTCCTTTTTCATTGACTTCATTACAATTTTTGCCTCCTGTTCTCTGCATGCGAAGCGAATATTCACGAACCACTTCACTAAAATAACTGTCCCGGCAGTTTCTTTTTCTCTTTATTTAAAAACTGCTTATCAAACTCTTCTGCTTCCTGCTCATCTACAAGATAGCCTTCCGGTGTGGCATATTCTCCGGTAATCCCATCAAGATAACCAGGTACAAGTTCTTTACACAAAAAGAATGATGCATCTTCTCCCTCCGGCAATCCATGATAACGGATACCATACTCGCTTGCCTGTCTGAATCCACTCTTACCGTAAAAATCAATATTTCCTTCAAAGCATAATGCTCCACAGCCAAGCTCTGCTGCTTTCTCCAATGAATAATCAAGCAGGATTTTACCATATCCTTTCCGCTTATATTCATTCTTGATACAGATTGGTCCCATCGTCATAATTGGAATATATCTTCCATCATCCGATTTAATACTCGTTCTCATAAACATATTCTGACCAATCAGCTTACCCTCTTCATCATTTTCTTTAAGAAACATTACAAAATCCAGTTCCGGAACAAATGCCGGATCATTTCTGAGCTGATGCAATACATAATGCTCAAGGCATCCTGGACGATACACATTCCAAAAACTTTCTCTTACCAGATTTTCTACTTTCTGATACTCTTCCTTTTTCTCTAAACGAATCATAATATTATTTTTTTCCATTTCTTTTATATCCTTTCTTAAAAATAAAAACCGATAATCCTGATTTTTCAGTATCAGAATTAACGGCTCTGCGTCTTAAGCGTCTGGCTCTTATTTTACTGTTTCATTTCTTCTACAATTTTGTCCAGCATCTGTTCAAACTGACATTTCACTTTCGCCTTATCTGCTGCTCCATCATACACACTATAATAGATAAACATATTCGCATAAAATTTAATTGCATTCTCCTCTGGATTTTTTATTTCCATATTTTTGAACAGGTCCTTCACGTATTCTGCCGGTCCGGATACCAGATATTGCTGATATAAATTCTGCATCTCTTCACTGCGAAACTGCTCTATTGTCAGCATCTTCCGAAACGATGATGCAAAATCATCCTCTGTCCAGTATTCAAACATAGACTTGCTGTATTCCGCCAAACCATCCAGTGATACATTCTCATACTTTTCAGGCATTTTTTCTTTTTCATCTTCCGGCATATCATATTCTGTTGCCTGTTCGCCATCCTGCTGCTCCACGGTCGTTTATTTGTCAAGACTTTTATTTTTGCTTATATTATCTCTTTTTATAAATCAGAAGCTCTGGATTTTCACCATTCTTCTCATATGTACATACCAAAATAAAATCCATGCCTGCCAGGATACCGAAGCACCTGTCTCCTCCAAATTCAGACTCCAGTTGATTCCCCAGATATGTTTTCTGATCATCAAGGAATTTCACTTTTTGTCCATTAGGCAGAGTATATTCCAGATTCACATATTTCCCCACAAGTGCATTTAGTCTGTCTACCCTTGGAAGTCCGTCTATATGCAGCTCATTTATTTCATTTATCAATTCCTGTAAGTCGTTAACAGCTTCATCAATACCATTTCTATCAATTTGTAAAACATTGCTCATAACATATTCTCCTTAGTAAATTTCTCTGTCTGCCTCATCAATATCCTGTATAAATTTTTGCATATTGCTTTTATTGTTATCGCACAAAACTCCTGCTGTCTTAAATAGTAACATGCTTGCAGTGTCCGCAAAACTATATAATTTTTCGGCAGTAAGTCCTTTCATACTTCCATCATCTATAATCCCTTTTAATATTCCGATATATTTAATAATAATATCATCTATCTGTTTTCCTACCTCCATATATGCCTGTGAATACTCTCCTATATAATTATCATCAATAATAATTATATTTCTACTTCCCAAAGGATTCATAACTGCCACTATCCCAACCTCCTCAGTTCATACTTTAAGATTTGTCTTTTATACATTATTGAAGAAATCATGTCATATTTTTCTTCTAACATATTTTCATTATTAAGAATCTCTTTGTCCATCTGTTTCATCATATTCAATAATCTATTACTGTTAACATTATAACAATTGCCAGATACTCGATCGCTCATTCTTCCTACATATCTTTCAACTAGCTTAACATTCTGTATTAAACATGACATATTCTCTAATTTTATCTTTTTTTTCTGCCTTTTGATTTCATACTTATCGCATTCACTCTCAAAACGTTTTTGCGTGCACTTTTGATTTTTTATGATTTCTTCAAGATTTTCAGCCTGTGATCTGAGTTTAACTATATCATTGTCACAGGCAATTATACTTTTTCTTATTTCTTCTTTTCTTTTTTTGTTCCATAACCTCTCTCCCTTTCGCGCAAATTCATACATAATATATATGTTATCATTTGTATTGTTTAATTACAATAATACAATTTTACCATTTTCATCAACTTATTTTGTCCGATTTTCTTTCAGCTTCCTGCACTCCTTTTCTCTTGCAAATACAGGCCGCCTCCAAAGTCTTCGAAGCGGAAATCGTATGATACTGTCCTTTTCATCCTCGCCGCCTGTCAGCTCGCTGCCCACGAATGGCATCATGTATGGATAACCACAGCTTTTGAGCTTTGCAAGATGCAAAAGTATCACCATCAGACTTATTAAAAATCCAAAGTATCCAAGCCATGCCGACATAATTATTACAGCGAATTTGAGTATCCTAAATGAAAATGCAAACTCCTCACTCGGTATGGCAAACGAGCAGAGTGCGGTGAATGCAACCAGGATGACCACTATAGGGCTCACTAAATTTGCATCCACTGCTGCCTGTCCGATTATGAGGCCTCCGACTATGCCTATCGTATTTCCCATGGCTCCGGGAAGTCTTATGCCGGCTTCGCGAAGCAGTTCAAAGGACAGCTCCATCATGAGCACCTCTATGAGCTGTGGAAACGGGCAGCCGAGTCTTGCTTCATAAAACGCCAGTATGAGTGGTGTCGGCAGTATCTGTGTATGAAAATTTGTGACCGCCAGATAAAGCCCCGGCAATGTAAATGACATAAAGGCTGCCACGTACCTTATCAATCTGGCAAAGCTTGCCGCTATCGTTCTGTTATAGTAATCATCTGCGGTTTTTAAAAAATTGTTCATGGTGGTTGGCAGTATTATTGCTATCGGTGAATTATCGCACAGCACCACCACCCTCCCCTCTAGGAGCGCATTTACCGCCACATCCGGCCGCTTTGTGGTCTGAAGCTGTGGGAACGGTGAATACCATTTTGCCTCAGCAAACTGTTCAAGAACTCCCGAGTCACCCACATGGTCTATCACATAGCTGTCCAGATTCTTTTCCACTTCCTCTACAAGCCCCGGTTTTACGAGGTCTCTCACATACAATATGTCCACATTGCTGTGTCCGCGAAGCCCCTTTTTCACCTCTTTACACTTTAAGCGAGTGCTCCTTAACCTGCGCCTGATAAGTGCAGTATTTATCTTTATTGAATCAGCAAAGCCCTCATTTGAGCCTCTTATGACCTTTTCCGAATCAATCTCCTGAATTGACATGGCGGGATATCCCTTGTCTGGAAGCTTGAAGGCATCCGGATAGCCATCCACAAAAAAAATCACGTCTCCTGTCAGCATCATCTGGGCTGCCTCATTAACCGTGTGCAGATGTGCAAATTCGGATAGAGCTGCCTGATTTTTGTCAAGTACTTCCTTAACCTGATCCCGGTCTATCCCTTCAAGGTATGATGTAAATCGTCCAAACGCACTGTTATTGATACCGGAGCCTGCACATGTCACCTCAATATATGCAACAAAACACTTTATGGAAGCATCACGCCCCAGATACATCTCCTGCATCTTGATATCTGAGCAGTCAGAATATATCTGCCTGAAGCTTTTTATGTTCTCATCTATGTTTGTGGTCATCTTTAACTCTCCTATATACCCAATAAATCCCGTAAGATTTAAAATCCCTGATATAGTATGACCATACAAGCCCGCAAATATCCCTGATTACTTATTTTTTGCTATTATCTAAGCCACTAACTAAGCCACTAAAAAAGGGCACCGTTCACACGTCAGTGCGGCCGGCAGCCCTTGGTTTTGTTATATTATTTTGTATTTTATTATCTTTGTCTGCTATATTCTTGTTCTATTTTATCAACTTCTGCTTTATAAGTTTGGATGCTACTCTCCAAGTTAATTTTTCTTGTTTGTGTATATATTTGAACTGGGTGT
>OGUO01000748.1_pt1 | contig 23764 bp, 15 predicted proteins | sample 1553641 | NCBI WGS metagenome assembly OGUO01 (sample SAMEA2579980, study PRJEB22360) | human gut metagenome | biome: human gut; feature: human-associated habitat; material: faeces | place: Denmark | collected 2008/2010 | reverse complement strand
GTTATTCAGATTCTGTTCGGTATGGTACTGAAAGCTGTGAATCAGACGATTCAGTTTGGTTTCAAATATGCAGTAGCAACGATCGGATGGATTATCCTGCTGGTTTCATTGGGCGTTTCGGCTTTGCTGCCAAGCGTGCTGCCGATGGGAGGTACGGTACATCTGGTTATCCTGTGTATCTCCGGTGCTATGATATTCCTCTATAACAGTCCGGGTAAGAACATATTCATGAATTTCGGACTCGGTTTGTGGGATTCATATAACATGGTTACCGGTTTGCTGGGAGATGTTTTGTCCTACGTTCGTCTGTTTGCCCTCGGACTTTCCGGAGGTATTCTGGCGGGAGTGTTCAACAGTCTGGCAGTAGGTATGAGTCCGGATAACGTGATTGCCGGCCCTATCGTAATGGTGCTGATCTTTGTGATCGGTCATGCAATCAATATCTTTATGAATGTGCTCGGTGCAATGGTTCACCCGATGCGTCTGACGTTCGTTGAGTTTTTCAAGAACTCCGGTTATGAAGGTGGCGGCAAAGAGTACAAGCCTTTTAAAAATTAAGAATTAAAGAATTAAAGAATTAAAGCAATGAGAACTTGTACTGCAGCAGAGCAGCCCATTTTTCATTCTTTCATTTTTCATTCTTCATTTATTTATTACTGCTTTTCCTGCAATTCTTTGTGACGTGCACGCTGATACCAGATGATGCAAGCTACGATAATCAATGCCATCGGCGGCATCAGCATCAAGCCGTTGTTCACATAGCCCAACTTCTGCAGAGGTTCATAGTTCAAGATGTTGAAACCGAGCAGCGTTCCCGAACCCAGAAGCTCGCGGAAGAAGGCTACGATTACCAGAATCTTGGCATATCCCAAACCATTACCCACACCGTCAAGGAAAGATTCCCAGGGACCGTTCTGCATGGCAAATGCTTCCAAGCGTCCCATCAGGATACAGTTGGTAATAATCAGACCTACATATACAGAAAGCTGCACACTTACATCGTAAGCAAAAGCTTTCAGAATCTCACTTACAATAGTTACCAACGCGGCAACAACCACCAGCTGAACGATGATACGGATACGGTTGGGTATCGTCTTGCGCAGCAGTGAAATCACTACATTGGAGAATGCTGTAATCACCGTCACTGAAAGACCCATCACAATGGCAGGCTCCAGTTTGGCAGTAACAGCCAAAGCAGAACAGATACCCAATACCTGCACGGTAACGGGATTGTTCAGTCCCAGCGGAGTAGAGAATACTTCTTTATTCTTCTTTGAAAACAATTGTCCCATATTCTTATTCCTCCTCATTATTATTAGTTAAAAAGTTTTTGTAGCTGCTCAGACAAGCCTTCAACATGGCATCCACACCTACAGAAGTGATGGTACCACCGGAAATGCCGTCCACCTGATAGTCAGGTTTCTCTACCTTGCCGTTCTTCACAACACCGAGGACTACCTCGCCGTTCTCCAACGTTTTCTTGCCGGGGAACTCTCCCTGGAAGTGCGCACTGGCAATTTCGGCACCCAGACCCGGAGTCTCACTGGCATGGGAGAAGTAAACACCGTAAACGGTATCCTTGTCGCTGTTCAGTGCAACATATCCCCAAATAGCGCCCCAAAGACCGGCACCGTAAACGGGAAATACATATTTCTTCTCACCGTCAACCTCTGCCACGAATACGTGCAGACGGTTATTTTCTTTGGCTTCCTTCTCGTAAGCGGTAGCAAATGCACCGGTATTCTCTGTCAGAGTACCGTCAACGTTCATCAGCATATCGCCCTTTACATATTTATTATATTCAGCTTCGGCATCCTTCACGTCCTTGATGTTGAGTGCAGCAAGAATCTGCTTCTTCGTGTCAAGTTCCACATTCTTGTTCTGCGTCTCGCGCAAGGAAGAACTTACGAATGCCAGCAGGAATGCAACGATAACAACCATTACCGAAGCATAAATGATAGTATAACTATTACTATTGGTATTCATTTCTTTTCCGGTATTTAATTGTTAGACTTGATTGCACGTTTCTCGCGACGGCTGATGTTACCCTGTACCACACAGTAGTCAATCAGCGGAGCGAAGATATTCATCAGCAGGATGGCAAGCATCATACCTTCGGGGTAACCGGGGTTGAGCACACGGATAATGATAGCCATGGCACCAATCAGGAATCCGAAGATATACTTACCGGTCTCTGTACGTGCCGATGCAACGGGGTCGGTAGCCATGAACACGGCACCGAAGCAGAAACCACCCAGCACGAGGTGTTCGTACCAAGGCATCTGTGCCATCGGAGTGTCGGGACCGATTGCATTGAACACCCATGCCATGAAGGCACCGCCTACGAATACGGAGAACATCGTCTTCCAGCTTGCAATACCCGTCCACAACAGCAGAATGGCACCCAGAGCGATGGCGATAACACTTGTCTCACCGATGGAACCCGGAATAAGGCCGGTCACCATGTCCCAGGAGAACTCCGGAACGGCTCCCGAGGTAGCGGCTGCACCCAACGGAGTAGCTACCGTCAGACCATCTACCGACTGTCCCAGACCGAAGATACTGTCGCCCGATACCCAAACGGCATCACCGGACATCTTCGTAGGATAAGCAAAGAATAAGAATGCACGGGTAATCAAAGCTACGTTGAACACGTTCATACCCGTACCACCGAATACTTCCTTAGCAAAAATTACAGAGAATGCAGTAGCCACCGCCAGAATCCACAACGGGCAGTCTACCGGAACAATCATCGGAATCAAGATACCGGAAACCAAGAAGCCTTCCTGAATCTCCTCCTTCTTCCACTGAGCCACTACGAACTCAATGCCGAGACCTACTACATAAGATACAATGATTTTTGGCAATACAGCCAGAAAACCGTAGATGAACATTTCCCAGAAGCCTCCGGCAGCACCGGTAGCGTGGAAATGCTGGTAACCTACGTTATACATACCGAACAGCAGCGCCGGTACTAACGCAATGACCACCATCGACATGATGCGTTTGCTGTCAATGGAGTCGTGAATATGCGTTCCCGATTTCGAAGTGGCATTGGGCACGAACAGGAATGTTTCGAAGCCATCAAACACCGAACGAAATGCGTGGAATTTGCCGCCTTCCTCAAAGTTCGGCTTTATCTTGTCGAGATAATTTCTTAACGCTTTCATTAATATATTTACGATTTTACGATTTACAATTTACGATTTGCCATACGCCCCGATTATGCCATTTCGGCACGAAGCATATCGAGCCCTGCACGTACGATGCGCTGCACTTCCACTTTGGAAGAACATACGAATTCGCAAAGAGCGAAGTCTTCGGGAGCTACTTCGTAGATACCCAGAGCCTCCATACGGTCGATATCACCTGCAATGATTGCTTTCACCAAGTATTCGGGGAAGATGTCCATCGGAAATACGCGGTCGTATTCGTTGGACATAATCATGTGACGTTCGCCACCCTTGATACGGGCATCTATCACATATTCCTTCTTGCCCATCAACCAACTGAAGTAAGAGCGGTTGACGCTGAACTGATTGAAACGCGGCATAATCCAACCCAACATTTCATGGATTTCATCTCCTTCGGGAATAACGGTCAGCTGGCTGTCGAAAGAGCCGAGGAAGCCGTTCGGAGAAACTTTCTTACCGGTCAGCACGTTGCCGCTGATGTAGCGGAGGTCTTTGTCGGTAGTCACGTTACCTTTGAAAACGTTCGTCAACAGAGCGCCGACTTTCAGCTTGCAATAAGCGGGTTTCAACACTTCGGAACCCGTTACAGCCACCGTACGGGTCATGTCCACACGACCGGTATTCATCAGACGTCCGATGAAGAGTACGGCTTCGGCACTGATGGTCCAGACCGTTTCACCCTTCACTACCGGAGAGATGTGGTTAATCTGTACACCCACGTTGCCTGCCGGATGTGGTCCGTCGAAAGCTGTTACGGTAACGTTCTTTGCCTGCACAAGAGCAGCAGACTTTTGTTTTACACTAATACCCAGATACGTCTTTGCCATCTTTGACAAAGCGTCGAGTCCCGTCTGGAAGTTTGCTTCTTCTCCCTTCAGCGCGAATTCAAAATCGGGAGCCAGCGGATTGCTGTCGAAAGCCGAAATGAAGATAGCTTTCGGAGTTACCGTCGGATCAGCGATAACGTCGTACGGACGTTGGCGGATGAAAGCGAACATACCTGCTTGCAAAAGAGCTTCTTTTACTTGCTGGCCGCTCATCTTGGACGGGTCCATCTTGCCGAATTCCTCATAGTCTTGCTCAGTGGCAGCCTCTACGACGATGTTCAGCACCTTGCGACGTGCACCACGCTCCACGCTTGTCACTACGCCGCTAACGGGCGAAACAAATTTCAATTCAGGATGATTCTTGTCGATAAACAAGGGTCCCCCGGCCATCACATATTCCTGCTCTTTGACTACCACTTTCGGAGTGATGCCTGTATAGTCATCGGGAACCAGCGAATAGAATCCCGGTTCCTTAACAGACACAAGTTCCTGGGCAGCAGCGCCTTTCAGGTTGATGTCAAGGCCTTTACGTAACTTAATTACATTTGCCATGCGTTTATTTAAAATAATGGTTTCATTAATTTGCCGCAAAAGTAGCAAAAAAGAACGTGAATAAAGAGTAAAAAAGAAAGGAATTACGGAGAAATTTCCGTAATCCCTTTCGTTAACGAACACGAGAACAAGGATTAGGGGTTAATACCCTGCGGAATCATAGTGCAGCCCACTAATCCTTAATCCCTAACCCCTAATCCTTATCATCACTTTTCTTCAGCGAACATCGGGTCCCATGCCGGCAGGCGGACGGGCTTTTGTTTAAACAGTTCCATCACTTTGGCGGGAACATACTTTGTCTCCACTACCAGACGGAACATGTATTCATTGAACCACTCGTCGGTCATGATGAGATGTCCCTGATAACCGGAAGCGGCTCCCCAACTGTTCTCTACCATCCATTTTACGGGCTTTCCGTCTTTGTTCAAGTCAACGGCCATCAAGGTCATGGCGTGGGAAGAGCCACTGGAGAAAGTCTGGATACGTTGCTTCTTGTCCATCCCGAAGGTGGTGCCCATCAGTGATTCGTAGTCATAGTTTTTCACATCGAGCAGACCGCGTTCGGAATTCAGGAACTTGCCCACGTCGCAGGAGAAGTACATCATGGTGCTGTCCTTCAAGGAGGCAATGGCCATCTCTTTGATGTCCTCTACGGGCAGGTTAACATAAGTCCAGTTCTTGCCGTCGTAACGGTGGCGGTCATAGTCTATTTCATAGCACTTGTAATACTCGCGACTGGGGTCGTTCATCAGCATTACGTAGTTGGTCAGCAGTTGTTTGTCTCCATATTTCTCAAGGAAAGACATGGGAGTGTGATGCTCTGTCTCCACAGGATTACCCTTGGCATCGTGGCGGACATAGTCGAACTCCGTGGGAGGTACACCGAGGTTCAGCACCAGCATGCGGTAGATGGTTCCGAGCATCGTAGTTTTCTCCTTCTCCAGAGCTTCGGGCTTGGCACCGGCGGCAGCCATGTCACGCAGTTGCAGACCATACTCTTTCAGCTTCAGAGAGATGAGGTTGGCCATGCGGGAGGTATTTTCACTGCTGTTTGTTTCGGGCATGGCATCTTTGGGAACAAGGCCGTATTTGGAAACAATGTCGGCCACACCGGTAAAGGTACCCCCATCGCTCAGCGGATGCTGGAAGAGCCATTCCACGGTCTTATCAGTCAGGGGACTCTTGGAGGTGTCGATGATGCCTTGCAAGAAGAGGTTTGCCTTCTCCAACTGGTCCCAGAAGAAGGGATAGACTTCGGAGAACTCGAAAGACTGGAAACCGTATTCGGCAAGGGTCTTGGCACGCATCACATTCAGCCCCGTAAACAGCCAGCAGCGGCCAGACGACTTCTGGTCGGTGATACCTTTGGATTCTACCTTGATGGAGAAGTGGGTATCCATGCCCTGCATATTCTCCTGGTTGAGTGCCAGTTTACGGATGTCATTATTGCCTATGGCATTGCGGAGCGCCTTGTCGGCAGCCGTGCCTTGATAACTTTGCTTGATTTGTCCAAGCATTTCGGGGCTGATACCCCCTTTTCCCTCTTGTGCCTGCACGGAGAGCAGTGCGGCACTCAGAACAATTACAGATAAAAATCGTTTCTTCATTCAGATTATGTGTTTTTAGTTATTGATGTCTTGCTTCGTGAAGCAGACAAAAGTAATGTCTTTTTTGATAATTTTAGTGACATCTTTAGATTTATTATCTATTACAGTGAAAACTATTCGGGATAAAATAGTTTCCTTTGCACCCACATTTCGTACGACATGAAAAGATATATACTAAGCATTATCGCACTGGTGCTGTTCGCCACCACCTTTTATGCCCAGGAACAGACTGCGGCCGCCACAAACGACAGCGTTCCTGCACTGACCAAAAAAGAACTACGCAAGCAAAAGGTAGCGCGTCGGAATCTGCATTACAATATTCTGGGCGGACCCAGCTACACCCCCGACTTCGGTGCCGTGCTGGGAGGAAGCGCCCTGATGACCTTCCGCATGAACCCCAGCGACACCACGCAGCTGCGCTCCGTAGTGCCCATGGCCATCGCCTTCATGTTCAACGGTGGCATCAATCTCTTCTCCAAACCGCAACTCTTCTTTAAGGGCGACCGTTTCCGTATCTTCGGAAAGTTCAGCTATAAAAATACGGAAGAAAACTTTTACGGCATCGGCTATAATACCAATAAAGATTATGTACGAAGCGACAGTACCAGCAAATACCGGTACAGCGGCGTGCAAATCAACCCCTGGTTCCTTTTCCGACTGGGCAACAGCAATATCTTTGCCGGACCTCAAATCGACATCAATTACGACCACTTGACGGAGCCCGGCAAGTTCTTGGTGGACGAACCCTCGTACAAAGAGGCAGGCGGTACGGCTAATGGCTATAACAACTTCAACTCCGGCCTCGGTTTCCTGCTGACATACGACAGCCGTGACGTCCCTGCCAACGCCTACCGTGGTATGTATCTGGATTTCCGCGGCATGATGTACGCCAAGTTCATCGGCAGCGACCAGACCTTCTACCGCCTAGTGATAGACTACCGCCAATACAAGTCACTGGGCAAGCGCAGGGTGCTCGCGTGGACGGCACAGACCAAGAACGTGTTCGGTGACGTCCCTCTGACGCAATATGCCCTCACCGGAACGCCTTTCGACCTGCGCGGCTACTACATGGGGCAATATCGCGACAAGTCCTCGCATGTGGTCATGGCAGAGTACAGACAGATGCTCAATACCGACTGCAGCACTTGGGTGAAGCGGATGCTCAACCACATAGGTTTTGTAGCCTGGACCGGCTGCGGCTTCATGGGCCCCACTCCCGGCAAGATAGAGGGTGTACTGCCCAACTATGGTGTAGGTCTACGCATTGAGGTACAGCCACGCATGAACGTCCGCCTGGATTTAGGCAAAAACACGGTAAACAACCAGATGTTGTTTTACTTCAATATGACAGAAGCGTTTTGAGTAACGCCCTGCCTACCTGCCCATCCCTTTCCTATGGAGAATGATGATTGAAAGCCTTTAATCGCCTCTCACTCACAAGGTTATTCAAGCTCACCTCTATAGGAAGCCCACTTCCTTATAACATCGGAACACCTTGAGAAACAAACATTTTATTTTTCTTTTCTTTTTCTTGCATCGGTAAAAGATTATCCATACTTTTGGCAATCACATTTCTTTTTATCAAAAAAGAAAGCAAACGAGCGGATACATGAAAGCCCTTGAAGTACTCTTCTGGATAAGTTTATTCATAGTGTTCTATACTTATATAGGATATGGTATACTATTATATATCCTGGTCAAGATAAAAGAATGTTTCCGTAAGCCTGCGCCCCGTCCGATGCCTGCCGACGATGCTTTACCCCCATTGACGCTATTTATCGCCGCCTACAACGAAGAAGATGTAGTGGATGAAAAAATGCACAACTGCCTGGAGCTGGATTATCCCGCCGACAAGCTACGCATCCTCTGGGTGACCGACGGCAGCAACGACCATACCAACGAACGCCTCTCCCACTGGCCGCAAGCCATCGTCCTCCACCAACCCCAACGCCAAGGCAAGACAGCCGCCCTGAACCGCGGTATACATTTCGTAGAAACGCCCCTTGTCGTGTTCACCGATGCCAATACTCACCTCAACCGCGAAGCCCTGCGGGAGATAGTGCACGCCTTCACCGACCCTAAAGTGGGATGCGTGGCAGGCGAAAAACGTATCGCCGTGCAAAGCAAGGACAATGCTGCCTCGGGGGGAGAAGGGCTATACTGGAAATACGAATCCACCCTCAAAGCGCTCGACGCACGCCTCTATTCGGCAGTAGGCGCAGCGGGTGAACTGTTTGCCGTGCGCCGCGAGCTGTTCGAGGAAATGCAGACAGATACGCTGCTCGACGACTTCATACTCTCCCTGCGCATCGTCATGCAGGGACACACCATTGCCTATTGTGCCAATGCCTATGCCGTAGAAAGCGGCTCGGCAGACATGCGCGAAGAAGAAAAGCGCAAGGTGCGCATCGCTGCCGGGGGCTTGCAATCCATCTGGCGGCTGCGTCCGCTGCTCAACCCATTCCGTTACGGCACATTCTGTTTCCAATATATTTCCCACCGGGTGCTGCGCTGGTCGCTCTCCTATCCTATTGTTCCTATTGCTTCCCCTCAACACAATTCTCATCTTTACGACAAGCACGCCATTACTGTATGCCATCATCTGGCTGTTACAAGCTCTTTTCTACCTCATGGGAAGTTGGGGGTACTACCTTTCAATGAAGCATATAAAAAACAAGATACTTTTCATCCCCTACTATTTCCTCTTCATGAACGTCAACGTCATACGAGGATTCAACTACCTGCACAAGCGCAAAGGCAATGCAAGCGGCGCATGGGAGAAGGCCAGAAGGGCATGAAACTAATACTGTAAGAATGAAAAACATTTTGAAACAAGCTGAAAACGCCGAGAGACTATTGAAGCTGACGTCAGATACCATGCTCCTTCTGAACCGGGACGGCATTTGCATGGACATCGCAGTGCACAATGTAAACCTTTGGTTCATGAAGGAAGAAAAGCTGCTGGGCAAGAATCTGTTCCAACTGATACCGCCGTCCACTTACTACCAAGTATATCCGGAGTTCAAGAAGGTACTGACGCAAAAGGTACGTTCAGTCCATAATTACGAAATGACACTGGGTCACACTACCTATTACTTTAAATGCATCATGTACCCGTACGACGGCATGGTCCTCTGCCAGTACCGCGACATCACAGAACGCAGCCAGCGCAAACTGGAACTCGAAAAGAAAAACCACGAGCTCAACGAAATACAAAAGGCCGCCCTCATCGGAAACTGGCAATACGATACCCAGACCCGCATATTCTGTTATGCAGGCCATACGGGTATCATGTGTTCGGAAGAGGTGCAGCACATCAATATGGACAATTATCTGGAACTTATCCTTCCTGAAGACCGGAAAAGCTTTACCGGCTGGATGAAAGAGAATCTGAAAGGCAAGATGGAAAACAGCGTGGACTACCGCATCTTCCTCAAAGGAAACATTTTCTATATCCGCCTCAAAGCGTTTGCCCGCGAACGGCAGAAAGACGGGAATGTCACTATAGAAGGATACATACAGAACATTACCGACATACAGAAACGGCGCAACGACATCAATCTGCTGACACATGCCATCAACAACTCCACCGAGGACATTTATTCGGCACACGAAGACGGCACGCTGATATTCTGCAACCGTTGCTTCAAGGAACGGCATGGCATCGGTAATGGCCAAGACATCACCCGGATGAAGATATACGACCTGCCCTCATACGGCAGGGATGAAACATCCTGGAAAGAGTTTGCCAACCGTGTCAAACGTGGAGAGACGAACCACGGATACATCGTCTACCATCCGCTGCCCAAGCGTCCGGAAGTACTCGCCATTGAAGGAAACGCTTATTGGGTGACAAGCGACAAAGGGGAAGGAACCATCTGGACATTCGGAAGAGACGTATCGACACGCATCCGGCATGAGCAGCAAATCAAACAGTTCAACCAGATTTTGGACAAAATCATCGAAAACCTCCCGGCAGGCATTGTTGTGAAGGACATCAACAACAACTTCAAGTACCTCTACCGCAACCGCGAATCGTATAACCGCGAAATCCCCATACAAGAGGCATTGGGAAAGGACGACTTCGATTTTTATCCTCTGGAGACTGCTCAGGAAAAGAGGGCGCAAGACATCGAAATAGCCAGAACCGGCAAAGAGATGCACTGGATTGCGGAAGAACGCGACGGAAACGGAAATCCCATCTATCTGGACAAACGGAAGATGAAGATTGAAAGCAACGACTTCTCCCCCATCCTGCTGAACATCGAATGGGACATCACGGAAATGGAACAGATGAAACGGGAACTGCTCGTAGCCAAGGAGAAAGCCGAGACCTCCGACCGACTCAAATCTGCCTTTCTCGCCAACATGAGCCACGAGATACGCACACCGCTCAATGCCATTGTAGGCTTCTCACGAATTATTGCCGAAAGTACCGACGAGGAAGAACGGCTAGGCTATTACGAAATAGTGGAATCGAACAACGAACGCCTGCTCCAGCTCATTAACGAAATCCTCGACTTATCAAAAATAGAATCGGGCATCGTGGAGTTCACCATCACGCCCGTACGCCTCCATCCACTCTGCAAGGAGATACACGACGCACATATTTTCCGCTGTCCCGAAGGAGTGGAACTGATATACGAACCCTCTGACGAGAATATCGTGATTGACGGAGACAAGAACCGGATTTTCCAGGTCATTTCCAATCTGATAGGCAATGCCTTCAAGTTCACCACCACCGGGCACATCAGTTACGGGTATCGCCGGGAAGGCAAGTATGTAGCATTCCACGTCACCGATACGGGTATGGGCATTGCACCGGACAAGGTGGACCGGGTATTCGAACGTTTCGTCAAGGTGAACAACTTTGCCCAGGGCACCGGATTGGGACTTTCTATCTGCAAAACCATCATCGAACGTCTGGGTGGCAACATATCCGTCACTTCAGAGGTGGGTAAAGGCACCACATTTACTTTTGTTCTCCCGCTGGAATCCACCAGCAAAACAGAGGCGGAAAAGAAAGAAGAGGACAACCAGGAAACGACAGCAGAGACACACTCCACAGAGCAGAGGGGCAAAAATGCAGCCCCCGGAGATTCCCCGAAGAATGAAGAGGTCGGAGCACTCCCTACCCCTCCTTCCAAGACCATCCTGATTGCCGAAGATACAGAAAGCAACTTCATCCTAATTAACGCCATTTTAGGCCGACTCTATCGGCTGAAACATGCCAAAGACGGCATGGAAGCCGTAACGATGTTCGAGGAAGTCCACCCCGACCTCATCTTGATGGACATGAAAATGCCCAACCTTGGCGGAATCGACGCCACTCGCATCATCCGTGAACTGGTACCGGACGTCCCCATCATCGCCCTTACGGCCTATGCCTACGAGCACGACAAGCAAGCTGCCCTGGAAGCAGGTTGCAACGACTTCCTTACCAAACCCTTCACTCAAGAAGTGCTGAAGGAAACCATCAAGAAATGGCTGGATGATAAAGGATGACTGAAAAACAGTCATCCTCCACTTTATGCAAAAATATCACTTCGCTGGATATAAGCAATCACATCCCCTTTATTGACCACATCCCCTTGCTTGGCACAGACTTCCACCACACGTCCGGTAAATCCGGTCCATATCTTCTCGTATTCGCCCCACGGCGTAGAGATGTAGCAGAACACCTCATCATGCTGGTACTTGCGTCCGATGAAAGGAGCAGAAGAAGGACCTTCGACGGAAACCTCCCAAAGCACTTGCCCCTTGGAAGGCGCGATTATCGGGTCTGCCTTGGCACGCTTCAGCTTCTTGATTTCTTCTTCCGAGTATCCGTTTTTGGCCATCGCCGCATCCTTGGCACGCTGCAGGTCATCCTCAAAACGTTTCTTGGCAACGCCGGATTTATAGTCGCGATACTGCCGGTCGTGCATGGCAAGCTCGAAGAGTTCCTCGTCATCATCGCCATATTCCCAACCGTTTTCGTCCATCTCTTTCCGGTATGTATCCAGAGCATCCGGGTAGTTCAGCTGCGGGTCCGTATCCACGAACTCAAAGCCTTTGGACTTAGCCAGTTCCACTATCTCGGGCGCTAAAGTACCGGGGAGGCGTCCACTCTTGCCCAGAATCATGTCCCACGTATGGTTGTCTATCATCGTCCAACGCTCCTCTCCCTTTACCTGCTGCATGAGGTTCATCAAAGCCACATTCTTCACATACTGGCTGAAAGGAGTCACCAAAGGAGGATAACCCAGCTTGGGCCATACATATTCCACTTCGTCGAACAGCATGACGAGCAGGTCGTCCAGACTGAGTTCCGGCTCGTTCTTACCGCGCAGTATCATGTTGATGCCGGAATGCACTCCCTTCAAGTCGGCCATCATGGAGCCCATCATGCCACCCGGCAAACCGCACTTCAGCAAGAGTGAGGACATATGTTTATTGGTGGGGTCCATGAAATAACCCAAGAACTCGTCAATGAACTCCTGCGTCATGGCACGGGCTTTCATGTAGGCTTTCATGTTTATGTCGGGCACTTGGAAACCCAGGTCTTTCAGCATGGCCTGCACGGAGATGATGTCCGGATGAACCTTGCCCCACGACATGGGTTCCATCGCCACATCGATGATGTCGGCACCGTTCTCACAGACTTCGAGAATGGAAGCCATGGAAAGTCCGGGACCGCTATGCCCGTGGTATTGTATCAGCACATCGGGGTGCTTCTCCTTAATGGTTCTGACAAGCTGTCCCAGCATACCCGGACGTCCGATGCCCGCCATATCCTTCAAGCAGATTTCAGGTGCCCCGGCTTCAATCAACCGGTCGGCAATACTGGCATAGTATTCCACCGTATGGACGGGAGAATACGTGATGCAGAGCGTAGCCTGCGGTATCATGCCCGCTTCCAGAGCATATTTGATAGAAGGAATTATATTCCGCGTCTCGTTCAATCCGCAGAAGATACGGGTAATGTCCACACCCTGGGCATGCTTCACCTTGTACATCAGCCGGCGCACATCTGCCGGAACGGGATACATGCGCAGTGCATTTAGCCCGCGGTCGAGCATATGCGTCTGTATGCCTGCTTCCCTAAAAGGTGCGGTAAAGGCGCGTACAGCCTTGTTGGGATTTTCACCATACAGAAGGTTTACCTGCTCAAAAGCTCCTCCGTTTGTTTCAACGCGTGCAAAACAACCCATTTCAACTATCAACGGAGCAATACGTACCAACTGGTCTACCCGGGGTTGATACTTACCGGACGACTGCCACATGTCCCGGTAAACAAGACTGAATTTAATTTCCTTTTTCATCATAGTCAATAATAAGAGATTTTCCTTCGGTTAACTTAACATACACAAATATAAAGGATTATTCTGACATATAGTCAAGAATAACCCTTAAAAATTCATCATAAGCAATATGTTATATATCATATTGCTACTATCAAATTATTATCAGATGAAATCTTTCAATTCATCCTGCAACTTCTGGCGCGTAAAGAAGATGCGGCTTTTCACCGTTCCGAGCGGAAGGCCGAGGCGTTCGGCAATCTCGCGGTACTTGAAACCGGACACATGCATGGAGAAAGGGACTTTATAGTCGCGTGGAAGGGCATTGACGATGCGATGCATTTCTTTCAGGTCGTAGGCACCCTCGGTACTGGCAAAACCAGAGTCCTGGGGCATGCTGAGGTGATACTGATTGTCCGTCTGGTCCACAAAAGTCTGTTCGCGAACTATTTTCCGGTAATTATTGATAAAGATGTTGCGCATAATGGTATACATCCAACCTCTGAAATTGGTGTCGGGTTCAAATTTGTCTTCGTTATCCAAAGCCTTGAGAGATGTCTCTTGCAACAAATCATTCGCTTCTTCCCGGTCGGCTGTCAACTTGTATGCAAAGCGAAGCAGTTCTTCTTGCACTGCAAGCAAATCTTTTCTAAAACTGTAAGTATTCATACTTTGCTCAATTTTTAAATAGTTAATAATGGTTTAGGTTTTACGATTGCAAGTATAAGGAAGATTTGAAGCCCCGGGGGACGGAATACGGTTTTTATTAGGGGGGAAAACTATCATTTGACAGTTTACACCCCCCTCTCTGATAGTTTACGGGTAATATTATATACTGAAAACTATCATTTTTCCGAAGATTTCGTAAATGTTACGTGATTTTTTTATAGCTTTGCCTACATATAGGAAAACACTTTTATTACATAAAAACACTTTATTTTATGAAATCATTTCAATTTAAGTCACTTCTTCTGCTGACTACCCTTATCATTTCCCTGCCCTCCTTCGGACAAGGACTGAAGGCGTTCAAGCTGAAGAACGGTCTTTCCGTATATATATGGGAAGATGAATCCAAATCGGACGTGTTCGGACTGGTAGGCGTACGTGCCGGTTCCATCAACGACCCCGAAGAGTACACGGGACTTGCACACTACCTGGAGCACGTCATGTTTAAAGGAACAGACAAGATAGGCGCGCTGAACTGGACGGAAGAAGAACCGATCTACAAGGAAATCATCGCCAAGTACGACCAGATGGCCGAAGAAGCCGACCCGGCAAAAAAAGAAGCCATCAGCAAGGAAATCAATGAGCTGACCGTCAAAGCTGGAAAATTGGGACTTCCCAACGAATACTCCAACCTGATGGAAAGCATGGGTGCCAAAGGGGTGAATGCAGGCACCTACTATGACTGGACCTTCTATCACAGCTCCTTCCCTGCCTATCAGATAAACAAATGGCTGGAAATCTCCTCACAACGTTTCCTGCATCCCGTATTCCGTTCCTTCCAGTCGGAGCTGGAAAACGTGTACGAAGAATATAACCGTTCACAAGATGACCAGGGACGTGCACAGAACCAGTTCGTGATGGAGAAAGCTTTTGAGGGACATCCTTACTCCCGTTCCATCATCGGCCTGCCCGAACATTTGAAGAATCCCCGCCTGAGCAAGCTGATTGAATTTTACGAACAATGGTATGTCCCCGAAAACATGGTACTGGTACTCGTAGGAAACATCAAAGCCCAACAAATCAGCGGACGCATCAATGCCGCCTTTGGACGTCTGGCTGCTAAACCCTCACCCGAGCGCAAGGTCTACCAGAACCTCGAAATAAAGGGCCGCAAACAGTATTCGGCTAAAGTAGGATTCTACCCGCAAGTGGCAATGGTATTCAATGGAGTACCTGCCGGACATCCCGACGAAGACGCTCTGGACATCGCCCTGGCACTGCTGAACAACAACAGTCAGACCGGAACTATGGACAAACTGGTACTGGACGGTGAACTGACCAGCGCCGGAGCCTACACCCGTACTTTCCGCGAACAAGGACGCGCCATCGTAGCGGCCATTCCACTCTACGACGAAAACCAGCGCCGTTTCGAGTCTACCAAGAGCGCCGAAAAGAAAGCCTTGAAAGCCATCCAGCAAATCGCCAACGGAGAATTCGAGGACTGGAAAATTGATGCCATCAAAGCCGAGAAATGCCGCCAGTTCGACCTGGAAATGGAGTCGAACGAGGACAAGGCCATGATACTGATGAACGCCTTCTATAACGAGCAGGACTTGGGCGACATACTCAATTACAAGGACAAGATTATGGCCATCACCACTGACGACATCAAGCGAGTAGCCAAGAAATATCTGTCAGACAATTACCTGGCCCTATATATCGAAAAAGGAAAGCCTGACAAGAACGCCAAGATTGAGAAGCCGGGTTACAAACCCGTAGAACCTCCGATAGGAAAAGAATCGCTCTATGCAACACAATTCAAAAACCTGCCCATCGGACAGATGGAGGAGAAATTCGCAGACTACGGCGAAGTGCAAATCAAGCAACTGAACGACCGTTCAAAGATGTACTACACACCCAACAAGGAGAATAACGTATTCCAGTTGGTTGTACAATACGGAGCCGGTGAACGCGAATTCCCAAAACTTGGCTATGCCGCCCAGTTGATGAACAACGCAGGCATCATGGGGGCCTACGAACCGCAAGAGTTGAAAGAAGAACTCAGCAAGCTGAACGCAACCTGCCACGTGACAGCCGATGATGACAACCTCTACATCATCATGGAGGGCTACGAAGCCACCCTGCCGCAAGCCTGCCAGCTACTTTCACGCCAAATTTTGATGCCAAAACTGGACGAAAAGCAACTGGCACGTCTGAAAGGTTCGGCAATGGGTATGCGCCAGCAGCGCAAAGACAACGTCAGCATCCTGAACGAAGCACTGCGGCAGTACATGCTCTACGGAGAGAAATCAGACTACATCAAGGAACTGACCGACAAGGAGATTTACGAATTACAGATTTCAGAACTGACGGGCGACATCAACCGCGCCTCCAACTACGAGGCAAAGGTGTTCTTCACCGGAACACTCCCCTTCGACCAAGTATACGATATCCTGAGCAAGAACCTCCCATTGGTGGCCAACGAACGCCCGTCCAACTCCCCACAGGCAAAGGACATGATGCCGGTGACCGAAAACACCGTCTACTTCCTGCCTAACAACGATGCAGAACAAGCCCAAATCCACCTCTACATCCCGATGCAGAAGGCTGACAAAAAGGACGACGTGCTGCGTAGCGCATTCAACCAATACTTCGGTCTTGACTTCACCGGCATCGTTCTGAACGAAATCCGCGAAAAACGCTCCATGGCCTATACAGCCTACGCATTCGTCGGCACGCAAGGCATAGCCGGAAAAGCAAGTTATCTGCGCGGCTACATCGGTACCCAGAACGACAAGGCAAACGATGCATTGGACGTACTGATGGGTCTCGTCAACGACATGCCGAAAAATCCGGAACGTATCGACAACATCAAGAGCTACCTCCGCCAAGCCATGCTGACCAGTCACCCCAGCTTCCGCAACAAAGCCATGGAACTGGTAGACTTGGGCTACAGAGGCTACACAGACGACCCAGCAAAGGAAAACCTGCCGAAAGTAGATGCACTGACCTTTGACGACATCGTGAAATTCTACGAAGAGAACATCAAAGACAAACCTTACTGCATTTCCATCATGGGCAACCCAAAGAACATTGACCTGAAGCGACTGGAAAAATTCGGCAAGGTAGTGAAACTGAACGAACGCAAACTTTTCAACACGAAGGATGCATTGTTCTAACCTTGTTTTATCCCTTTAGCAATCCCATCCTCCTTCCCCCTTATCAGGGGAACGAGGAATATGAAAGATTCCCCGACATTTCGGTTCCAAATGCCGGGGAATCTTATTTTTAACACCTGAAGTTCTTTTGCACATTGCCCGGAATTTCACCGGAAAATCCCTGAGATTCTCAGACAGCAGATAACGGACTACCCTTCCTGCTCCTCTTCATTGCCCGAAAGGATAGGCAGGCAAATCCTATACTTCACCGCCAGTATGCGGGTAACGAACACCGTCACACCGCCCACAATCTGACACACGAAAGACTCCATCCCCAGAAGATGGCACATCCAGTAGAAGGTTCCTCCCACCACACAAGCCATCGCATAAATCTCCTTCCGGAATATCAGCGGAATTTCGTTAATGAATACGTCACGTATCACACCTCCCGCAGCCCCGGTGATGCTGCCCATAATGATGGCCACCCAGAAGGGATAGCCCAGCGCGATGCTCTTGCCCACGCCGACCACCGTGAACAGTGCCAGGCCGATACTGTCGAATATGAAGAACGTATTGTGCAGATGGATGAGATGTTTACCGAAGAGGATGACCCACAACAAGGCCAGTCCGGTACAAATCAAGTAAATGGGATCCGTCATCCAGCCCGGGGTGACGTCCAGCAACAGGTCGCGTATCGTACCGCCGCCAATGGCCGTCACAAAACCCACCACATACGCTCCAAACCAGTCGAACCGCTTGGCCGAGGCCAGGCGTATGCCACTGATGGCAAAGGCAAATGTGCCAATGAAATCGAGTATCTGAACAAATGTTGGCATTATCACTTTGAGAATTAAAAATTATAAATTATAAATTAAACATTGAATAAGTGTGTATTTTCAACAGACACTCTGAAAATAATAGGCAAAGTAACAAATAATTTCCCTAAGAAAACGTATTTTTGTCGTATCATTTTTCACCAACTACGACAATGAGAATAACAATCGTATCGGGCGCACGCCCCAACTTCATGAAAATAGCCCCCATCTGCCGCGCCATCGACGCCGCCAGAGAGGCAGGAAAGAACATCTCCTACCGCATCGTCTACACCGGTCCGCAGGATGACACCAGCCTGGATGCCTCGCTCTTCTCCGACCTTTCCATGAGGAAACCGGATGCCTACCTCGGTGTCACCGGACACAACCACTCGCAGGTGGCAGCCTCCATCATGCTCGCCTTCGAGCGGGAGTTGGACGGGCATCCGGCACAAGTCGTACTGGTGGTAGATGACATGACCGCCACTATGAGCTGCTCCATCGTCGCCAAGAAGCGCGGACTGAAGGTGGCGCACGTCATAGCCGGCACACGCTCTTTCGACATGAACATGCCCCGCGAGGTGAACCGCACCATCGTGGACGCCATTTCCGACTATCTCTTCACCGCCGGCATGGTGGCCAACCGCAACCTCAACCAGGAGGGCATGATACCCGAATATATCCACTACGTGGGCAACATACTGATTGACACCATCCGTTTCAACCGCCACCGCCTGGTGCAGCCCATGTGGTTCTCCAGCCTCGGCCTGCGGAAAGGGAACTACCTGCTGCTCACCCTCAACCGCCGCGACCTGCTGGAGAAGAAAGCCGTACTGCACTCCCTGCTCCAGACCGTCATCGAGAAGGCCGGCGGCATGCCTATCGTCGCTCCGCTACACCCCTACGTGCAAAAGGCGGTGAAGTCGCTGGAAGTGAATGCTCCCAACCTGCACATCCTGCCTCCGCAGAGTTACCTGCACTTCGGATTCCTCATCAACCAGGCACGGGGCATCGTCACCGACTCGGGAAACATCGCCGAAGAAGCTACCTTCCTCGACGTCCCCTGCATCACCCTCAATACCTATGCCGAGCATCCCGAAACCTGGCGCATCGGTACCAACGAGCTGGTAGGCGAAAATTCCTTCGCTCTCTCCGCCTCGCTCGACAAGCTGCTGCACGGAGAATGGAAGCACACCACCCTGCCCGACCGCTGGGACGGACGAACGGCGGAACGCATCGTACAGACACTACTGAACGGCAACAATTCATAATCCTCCATAAATTCTATCCCAAGCTTGCAAACGTCTATCCCAAACCTACGGACGCTTATCCCAAGCTTGGGTTTTTCTATCCCAAGGCTTGGGATAGAACTTTCTCCATACGTTGTGCAACTTTATCCTTTATATCCGGCAACTTTTCTATAAGGATTCTGTACGTTTTTTATCTGTATCCGGCAAACAAGACATACGACTTTCACGTTCATTTAACCATATCTCCCGTTTCTTTAGTCTATATTTGCTTCTTGATTAACCTTAATTTGTTAACTTTGCACCCGAATTATCTGTAACTTATGAAGCAAAGATATACAATTTACGCCCTTTTCCTGCTGTCACTGTTCGTCTCCATCAGCGCATCCGCCCAGATAAAGGGTGTCATCACAGACTCCCTCACGAACGAACCGCTGATGTACATCACCGTACAGTATGAAGGGAAAGGTGTAGGCGGCATCTCCAACGCAAACGGTGAATACCAGGTGGAAACCCGCAAAGGCTGGGATGAGCTGACGTTCTCCGCCGTAGGCTATATCACCAAGAAAGTAAAACTGAAACCCGGCACCCGGGTGCTGAACGTCAAACTGCAATCGGATGACATCATGCTCTCCGAGGTCGTGGTGAAGCCCAAAAAGGAGAAATATTCCCGCAAGAACAACCCCGCCGTGGAGTTCATGAAGAAGGTCATCGAGAACAAGAAGGCGCTGAAACTGGAAGAGAACGACTACTACCAGTACCAGAAGTACGAAAAGATGAAGATGTCGCTCAACGACGTCACCCCTGACAAAATGGAAAAAGGCATCTACAAGAAATTCTCCTTCTTCAAAGACCAGGTGGAGGTATCACCCAAGACCAACAAAATGATTCTACCCATCTCCATCAAGGAGACGGCCAGCAAGACCATTTTCCGTAAAAGCCCCAAAAGCGAAAAGACCATCATCGAAGGTATGAACTCCACCGGTATCGAAGAGTTCTTCAACACCGGAGACATGCTGGGGACCATCCTTACGGACGTATTTTCCGACATCAACATCTATGACGACGACATCCGCCTGCTGCAACGCCGCTTCGTCAGCCCCATCGGCCGCGGAGCCATCAGCTTCTACAAATACTACTTGATGGACACGCTCATGGTGGATAGGCAGGAGTGCGTGCACCTCACCTTCGTTCCCCAGAACCCACAGGACTTCGGTTTCACGGGGCACCTCTACGTGGTGAAGGACTCCACCTATGCCGTGAAGAAATGTACCATGAACCTGCCCAAGAAGACGGGTGTCAACTTCGTGGAAAACCTCGACATCGTGCAGCAGTTCGAACAACTGCCCGACGGAAACTGGGTGCTGACCGATGACGACATGACCGTGGAACTGCACTTTGTGAAAGGCATCCAAGGCCTGGAAGTGCAACGGACCACCAAATACAGCGACTATCAGTTCACGGAGATAGAACCCCGCCTCTTCCGCCTGAAAGGAAATGTCATCAAGGAGGCGAACATGCTTGCCAAGAGCGACGAGTATTGGGCGAAAGTGCGCCAAGTGCCCCTCACCAAGAAGGAGAGCACGATGGACGTATTCATGAACCGCATCGAACAGATTCCCGGCTTCAAGTACGTCATCTTCGGGGCGAAAGCCTTGATTGAGAACTTCGTGGAGACGGGCAGCAAGAACCATCCCAGCAAGTTCGACTTCGGCCCTATCAATACAATGATAACCAGCAACTACGTCAACGGCACGCGCTTCCGTCTGAGCGGCATGACGACCGGTAACCTCGACCCGCATTGGAGCCTAAGCGGTTACGGTGCCTACGGAACCAAGGACAAGAAATGGTTCTACTCCGGGCAGGTGGCCTATTCCTTCAACAAACGAGAATACGTATTGTGGGAGTTCCCGAAGCACTACATCGCCTTCAAGTACACCTACGACGTGATGTCTCCCATGGACAAGTACCTCGCCACGGACAAGGACAACTTGTTTGTCGGTTGGAAATGGACTACGGTAGACCAAATGTCCTACATGCGCGACGCCACGCTGACCTACGAGCTGGAGACCAATACCGGCTTCTCCGTACAGGCCATGGCACGCCACCGCAACGACCAGCCTGCGGGGCAACTGCAATACTGGAAGAACAACGGAGAAACACCCGGACAGTGGGATGAAAAGAATACGCTGGTGCACGACATCACCACTACCGAGCTGGGTGTGACCCTGCGTTACGCTCCTGGTGAAACCTTCGTCAACACCAAACAGCGCCGCGTGCCCGTATCGTTGGATGCGCCCACCTTCACCCTCTCCCACACCGCCGGATTCAAGGGCGTGCTGGGTGGAGAGTACAACTTCAACTTGACGGAAGCCAGCATCCGGAAGCGCTTCTGGCTCGGCTCGTGGGGCAAGCTGGACGTAACGGCACGTGCCGGTGCGCAATGGAACACCGTTCCCTTCCCCCTGCTGAACCTACCGATGGCAAACCTCTCGTACATTACGCAGAACAACGAGTCCTTCAACCTCATCAACAACATGGAGTTCCTGAACGACCGTTACGCCTCCCTCAACCTAAGCTACGACATGAACGGAAAACTCTTCAACCGCATCCCGCTCATCAAGAAGCTGAAGTGGCGCGAGATGTTCCGCATCCGTGGTCTGTGGGGCACGCTGACGGACAAGAACAACCCATACAAGAGCAACAATCCCGACTTGTTCCTCTTCCCCATGCGCGACGGTGTACCCACCAGCCACGTCATGGGCAAGACTCCCTATGTGGAAGCCAGTGTAGGTATCTACAATATCTTCAAGCTGCTCCACATAGAATATGTACGCCGACTGACCTATACGGATATACCGGGAGTGAAGAAGGGCGGTATACGCTTCATGATATTAATGATTTTTTAAGAGTTACATACTATGCAACCATTAGCAGAACGGCTTAGACCAAGAACATTAGATGAATATATCGGTCAGAAACATTTAGTGGGACCGGGTGCAGTGCTGCGTAAGATGATTGATGCAGGACGTATCTCTTCGTTTATCTTATGGGGCCCTCCGGGAGTGGGAAAGACAACCTTGGCACAGATTATCGCCAACAAGCTGGAAACCCCTTTCTATACACTTAGTGCCGTGACCAGCGGTGTGAAGGATGTACGCGACGTGATAGAGCGTGCCAAGAGCAACCGCTTCTTCTCGCAAGCCAGTCCCATCCTCTTCATCGACGAGATACACCGTTTCAGCAAGTCGCAGCAAGACTCGCTGTTGGGAGCCGTGGAGCAAGGCACCGTGACGCTGATAGGCGCCACCACGGAGAACCCTTCGTTCGAGGTCATCCGCCCGCTACTATCCCGCTGCCAGCTCTATACCCTGAAGTCACTGGAGAAGGACGACCTGCTGGAACTGCTGCAACGCGCCATCACCACGGACACCGTGCTGAAGGAACGGAAAATAGAACTGAAAGAAACCACTGCCATGCTCCGCTTCAGCGGAGGAGACGCCCGCAAGCTGCTCAACATCCTCGAATTGGTGATAGATTCCGAAGCCACCGACCCTGTCCTCATCACCGACGACATGGTGACCGAACGCCTGCAACAGAACCCTCTTGCCTACGATAAGGACGGCGAGATGCACTACGACATCATCTCCGCCTTCATCAAATCCATTCGTGGCAGCGACCCGGACGGTGCCATCTACTGGCTGGCGCGCATGGTCGAAGGAGGTGAAGACCCTGCCTTCATAGCCCGCCGCCTCGTCATCTCCGCCTCCGAAGACATCGGACTGGCCAACCCCAACGCACTGCTGCTTGCCAACGCCTGCTTCGACACGCTGATGAAAGTGGGATGGCCCGAAGGACGCATCCCCCTGGCAGAAGCCACCATATACCTTGCCACAAGCCCCAAGAGCAATTCAGCCTACATGGCCATCAACAATGCCCTGGAACTGGTACGCGAAACGGGCAACCTCCCCGTCCCCCTGCACCTGCGCAACGCCCCTACCAAGCTGATGAAGCAGTTGGGCTACGGCGAGAAGTACAAGTACGCTCACGACTACGACCACCATTGGGTCAAACAACAGTATCTGCCGGATGCCCTCAAGGACGTGAAATACTACACCTACGGCGACAACCGTACCGAACAGGCGGCCCGCGCCTACTGGGCAAAGATCAAAGGCGAGGAAAACGTCTGAACCCAAAAACAAGAAAAGGAGAACGATATGCGCTATTCCAAACAGCGTGAGTTGGTCATGCAGACGGTGGAAAACCTCTGCGACCACCCCACCGCCGAAGAGATTTACGACACCGCTGCAAAGGAATGCCCGGGCCTGAGCCTTGGCACCGTGTACCGCAACCTGAACAGTCTGGTGGAGGCAGGGCGCGGGGGCCCGGGGTCCATCCCCCGCCCCGCCTCTCCTTAG
>OGUO01000730.1_pt1 | contig 23995 bp, 20 predicted proteins | sample 1553641 | NCBI WGS metagenome assembly OGUO01 (sample SAMEA2579980, study PRJEB22360) | human gut metagenome | biome: human gut; feature: human-associated habitat; material: faeces | place: Denmark | collected 2008/2010 | reverse complement strand
ACCCATTTCAAGTCAAATCATGGGCAACAATGAAGCACAAAATAATTGACACACGTTAACAATGGCTTACAATGGTCAGCAACCCTGCCAGCAATATGGGACAATAATTTTGCCGTTGATTTACCTTACATTATTAACAATGGTCAACAATGGCTAACAGTGACAGACAAAGTGAAGAACATATATTTTGTTGTTAATTCTTTCTAGCAATAAATGCATTATTCAATAATCATTCAAGGTAAACCATCAAATGGATCATTCACATGGGATAATCCTTATCGTTTTAAAAATCCATACATTACTATGATGAAGGTACTATTAACGCCTACTTCTACTGCACTATTTTCAAACATTGATCAAACCAATACTGTATCTAATGGTAAAGGAGAATCTGTAGTATTTGAGAAAGGATATTATACTCTAGCTGACATAATCGCTATGCTTAATCAAATGCAATATACTCAATACTCAATATCAAATGCAGTTTCAAGTTTTGGATGTTTCCATATACAATCATCATGTTCAGTTGATTTCTCACAAGCACCAGATATCATAGACATATTAGGTCTAACAGAAACAACATATAATGCAGGTGCAAATACAGGAGCTAATATCATTGATATCACTAGAAACAGACAAGTGATACAAGTCTATTCTTCAATTGTACGAACATCTGATCTTAAGATTGCTAATCAGAATAACAATCTCATTACTACAATCATAATCAATGATCCTCAACTCAGATACTTGAATACTGTTGAACAAGTCAATATTCCTATCATCAATCGATTTGATCGTATCTACTTCTCATTCAAAGATTTGGATGGTAATCTAATGAATTTGAATGCTGATTTTGAACTTCAATTGACAATAGATGATGTTCTGGATAACAATGAAAGCATGGATGGATATGAATCATATTCACAATTCTCACTGTCTCAAGTATGTAATAGGTCTAAAACAGAAGTGAAACTAGATAATCCATTATCATTTAAGAAGTGTTTCATCTCTTCAATCTCATTATATACAGATTTCGAGTTATACAATGTAACAGAAGAACAAATTGTAGTAATTGATGGAAATAGAACAGATCATTCAATAATCACAATTCCAAAAGGATCATATGAGATTGAAGAATTGATAGCAATGTTGAATTGTAGTGATGCTATGTTTGAATTAATCTATAGTGGTGAGAATGCTTTCAGAATAGCTGCTAATTACTTCTATACACTTGATTTCTCAAATGCACATTTGTTGAAAGAGATACTTGGATTTGAAAATGATTATATTGAGAAAGGAATGGATGTGATTAAGAAGTATTATGTATCTACAAATTGTAATCAGATTGTATTAACAAATGGTAATGATGAACATATCTTGAAAGTAGCTATTGGATATTACACATTCAATGAGTTTTGTGATGCAATTGTAGGAGAAGTGAGTAAAGTGGTAGATGTTGGAGGATTAACATATAAAGATGAATATGTTGGTATCAATACAATGAATACTGCTGAAGAATGGTGGTTTGATCGTGAATCTGTGAATACAACAATCAATGGTTGTAATTGGGTTGGTTGGTTCAAATTGAGTGGTGTTAAGAACTTGTGTATTGAAAGACCAGATGAATCAATGGATGGTACAAATGGATATGCATTTCTTGAAGATTCTTATTTGGAATATGATTGGATGATGACTACAAGTGAATATCGATATTTGGTAAAACCTCGAATTACGTATAGAATGAGTAATAATGATGGTAGTATTCTATCAAGTGGTACTATTAATCTTGATACAGGAAACTACTCAATATCATCATTAGCAAATGAATGTATGAATGAATTGAATGGTCAATATCAGAGTGTTAAAGGATTAACAAGTTCTGATATTGAAGCTATTGCTTGGACAACAAATGCATCTGGATGGAGTTATGTTTGGAATGCAAATGAATATGCTCCAGATTTGGAGTTTAGTATGAATGCTGATTACAAAGATGATGATGAAGTATTAGTAAGAACGAATAATGATAAGCGAGGAGGAGTATTTAATGAATGGATATCTAGTAAATGTGATTATGGAGATGAGATATGGATAGGAAATGATGTTCATTTGACATGTAAGATTGATGGTGATACAGAAAGAGTATCATGTACAATAAGTGCAGGAAAACATACATTAAGTGATATAGGAAATGTGATAGTGAATATGATCAATAATCGATATAGAATGATAGCATCAACACATCTTGTAGTATGTACAGAGAATTATCATAATGGATATCATATCGCTTGTCGAAACAATAATGTTCCATCTATATCAATGACCTGTGATAATCCATTCTTTCCTGTTGATAATAGAAACAATATTCGATCTATGATATTATCATTCAGAAGATGTTGGTATGTGAAGATGCCAAATCTCACTACTCCTCTTGGATTTGTAGATGCTTTGTATAATGGAATAATGAAGAGTGAATTCAAAGATAAGATTACAACATCTAAAGGATCAGGTGCTGTTGGTAAAAGAAATGTATACATACGAAGATTGATGAATATGAGATTTGTGAATGAATCAAAAGAAGTAGTTGTTCCATCATTTGTTGGAACAACAAAGAAGAGTTTCTTAAATTTGGATAATACAAGTGATTATCAATCGATTAAGAGTATATCCTTCTATTTCAAATCTGAATCAATTCCAAGAAATGATATCAGTTATACAGATAGTAATGGAAATACAACAATAATCAATACAAGTGGTGGAATGAGTGGATTGATGACTCAAGACAGATACATTCAATTCATGAATGAAAGTTTTGCTTCAAACAACATTCCTATTGAATGGAAGAAAGGAGCAACTGGATATGAGATTAATTCTGATGAAGTATTCACACTCACATGTAATACACTTGATTCATCTTTCATTGGTCCTTCTAATCCAGTAAGTGGATCAATATCACATAAATGGTATCTTCCTTATAATGATGAACGAATGTTGGATAATACAGGTGCATTATATGGTGATAATCCTGTAGATATCACAAATGGTCTATCAAATATCAAATTGTATTGTAATGTAGTAAAGAGTAAAACAAAGCCATTGTTATCGAATATCCCATTAGAAGATCTATTCAAGAACTACTATTATAAGAATCGTATTGAGATTCCTTGTTCTGATCAATTGGATCGTCTTGAATATGAATTTCGAAATGAAAAGGATGAACCATTATCATTCCTTGGTAACATCTATCTGTTGTTAACATTCATGATTAAGAATTAATGGTATTAGTAAATGAACATAACATTCTCTCTAACATCATCCTATGAATACGAATTCAGTAGTAACAATCTGGTGAATAATGAAATGATGATTGAACATATATCATTATGTTGTGAATCAGATGAATTGATAGGATCATGTATTGTATTGGATACAATCAATAATATGCAAGAACGTAAACAATCTCCATTGATTGTTATTAATGATGTGTATCAATCAGACAAAGTGAATATAATGGTTCCAAAGACATCAAAATGGAGATTCTTTGTGACAGACAAAGAAGGGAATAGAATCAAATTGAATAGACGAGTAACAATGAATTTGTGTTGTTCCGTTTTTGATTGTAGAGATAAATGAAGCCTGTAAGTATAATCAATCATAACACGATTATTCCAAAGAACAATAGTCGATATCGAGAATCATTCAATACAGTAATTCTACCAAAGGATAACATATACAAGATTACTTCAATAACATGTAAGATTGATACAACAAGTCTATGGAACATTCGTAAGACAAACATTGTGCGTATGGTGAATAACAAGGGACAGAATATGACATATCATATTGTAGGAGGATATTACACAATTGATGAGTTATGTAACAGTGTAGCTAAAACAATTGATGTTAATGAAGATAATCTGGCTTATGTGACATCAAATTGTGAATGTGTGGATTTGAGTGATGCACCAGATGTAGCAAAGATATTGAAGATGGAAGAAAGGTTGTATAACTATGATGGTAAAGTACATACAAGTGAACCATATGATATAACAAATGGACAAGGTGTAATTCGTATCTACAGTAGTATTATGAAACAAACATTTGGTATTAAGAGTTCATTAATTGATAATTTGATTCATGTATCAATTGGTCTGAACAATATCATAACAATAGACAATTTGAATATTGATGTGATTGATCAATCCAATTTGGATAGTATTGAATGGTTGATAACGGATATGAATGATAATCCAATATCACTTAATTCCAATGTGTATGTATCGTTTACGATAAGTTGTTATCCAAAGAATTAACCAACCAAAGATTGAACTGTTATCCAAAGAATTAATCATCATTATTCTTTCTATTAGTAAATGATTATCAAAGTATCAAATTGTGAATATGATAAGCTTGATAAACTCCAATTGAAGAGTAACTCATTCACTCTGTACATTCAATGTTTCAAGAAGTTCAATAGTAGTCGAGATATCTATGAATTCAAAACAAATACTTCAAAAGTGTATGTGAGTAGTAGTAATGTTGTGAAGGTGATGATTCCTGATTATGAAAGTCTAAGTGAGACATCAAGTATAGAAGATATCATTCATGAGGCAATTGAAGATAATGTGAGTATTGTGAAACTTGTGTTTGTAGGTTATTAACTACAAGAATCTTTTGTTTTACTTTGTGTTTAATAAGAAATGGAATCTGGATATGTAACTGAAATAGACACAACATTAGTGTCAATCAAGAACAAATTGCGTAAAATGAATCATATTAACCCTTATACAAAGAAGAGATTAACAAGAAGAACAAGAAATAGTATGAATGAAGCTACAACAATCGAAAAGAGTGTGAAAGAACATATATCAAATGAGAATGATGATTATAAGAATGAACAATATCATAAGATACTGAAAGATTTGAAGGAATATATCCAACCAATGCAAAGTATTGATGAACAACTACAAGATTTGAAACAAAACAAAGAAAGTCTGGGTATTATGAAGTTTGATTGGGATGTTGATTGTGAAGATACATTCATGAATCAATTCACATTGATAATTGCTCCTTCAAAATCAGGTAAATCGTATCTAATCAACCAACTTTGTTATGAAATTCCACATTCTTTTGATAAGATTTGTTTGTTCATGGGTAAAGTGAGCTATCAGAACAAATGTCCTCAAGTTTTGAAACATGTTGCTAATTTGGCAGGAATCAAAACACAATGGATAAACACAGATAAAGATATGAAACCAGAATTCAGTGATAATTATGGATTATGTTATGAAGAATTGAATGATGATGGTTCAAGCAATTTCATATACAATGATACAACATATCCATCAATCTACATATTTGATGATTTGTATACAAAGACACCAGATCATTGGGTTGTGAATTTCATGGATACAATGGCATGTATGTCTCGTCATCGCAAAACATCCTGTTTCATTGCATTTCAAGGATTCTCAAGACTTAGTAACAAGATTATTGACAATTCTACAAGAATCTTTCTATTCTATGATATTCTAGGTCGTGAAGATTTGTGGAAGAAGATGAAGATTCCTCCTCCAACAAATCTAAATCAAGTATTGAAGGATATTGAACAAGGAACTCATACTCGTTGGTATTACTTGGATGATTCAAATTTGGAAGAATATCTGCCTTATGATATTGCATCCAAACAACAAGCTGTTAACAAGATGAAGAGTAAACTACCAAAAGCGATAACGGATGAACGGAAACGCAAAGAAGTTGAAGCAAAACAAAAGGAACTACAAAAGTTGGAAGAAGAATTGGGTATTTCAAAGGAACATACCACTTCTGTTAATAAGCCAAGAACATACAATCTGATTGATATCAAGGATGCTAAAGAAGTGAAACCAAAAGATTACACAAAATCGATATCAACGAAAGAATTTGAGTTCATTAAGAAGGTTAAACATGAAGATGGAGTTGAGGATTGTTATAATCAACAAGCTGTTAAAGTCAAAGTGAAGAAAGGATTAGGATTAAGAAGCAAATACAACTTATAAGTTGTATTGAACTAATGGATCAATAGCATCATGTGTAAACAAATGTAGTAATGCTAGATAACCACAATTGTTTGCAAAGATGGATTGATATTTCACTTTGTTTGTACGGAATATTCGATTTGTATCCGATAATGGAAACTTGTTCAATGTTCCAAATGAATCTTGATAATTCAATGTACCATCTCCTTCTCTAAAACAACTAACATAATGTCCATTGTTTGGATCATTCTCAAATGGTATGTAAATGATACAATTGGATGGTTCTTTGTATTTGTTAGCCAGTTTCTTATATTGATCCAATTCTAGTACTTTGAAGTCTGGAATTTGAAGTGTTTTAGCAAGTTTTGTTATTTGAGCAAATGTTAATGGATTTGTATCTTCATTTAGATATCCATATTCAATGAGTTGTTTCAATACACCTTCTTTCGTCTTGTTATTACTGATGCATGGATTTGATTTTGATTTTGTGGTAGAGCAGTCAGAATGCGTTTCTTTTTTTTCGATACTACTCCTACTGCTTCTGTATCATTTTGGAGATTATCAATATCATAACCAGATCCTTGTTGTTGTGTAGTACCATAACTAGCAATTTGATTAGCCATCTTATTAACACTTCCTTTAGCCATATCACCAACAACATCTGCTATTTCTTTCATTGTACTCGATCCAGTCTTATCTCCAACATATTGTACACCCTTGTTAATGTAATCTCCTGCAGTTTCAACAGCAGAATGTAATAGAATATCAGTAATAGGTTTCAACTTATCAGCATTATTACCATACCAAGATTTGATACTATTCCAAGCCTTCTTCATTGTATCACCAAACTTTCCAGATCCAACTCGAATAGCACCACCATCACGAATAAGATTCTTTCTTTGACGTTCAATCATTTTCAAAGTCTTTAACATTTCAGGATACTTATCAGGTTCAACACCATCAATGAATACTGCAGCTGCTCCACCTAGTTTGATAGCACCACCTGAGGTATTTCTTCCACCTTGAGCTTTCGAGCTTTCCTTAATAGCAGATATGATTTGAGGAGCCATTTGAATAAGTGTAGGTATAACTGTTGCAGCTAATGCACCAAGTGCTCCTCCTTTCTTCAAACCACTAAGTTCATTCATCAATTGTTGTTCATTGAATGCTAGTGCTCCACCTTTGTTATTCATGCTTATAGCACCACCTAGTTTGATTGCACCACCTTCAGCTGAATAATCAGAAGGATTACTTCGTTTCTTCTTTGTCTGACGTTTGGTTTGATAATTACCTTCAAGTTTCTTATGCAGATTAAGTGTCTTTCTACGATCAACAATACTTCCGCTGTTTTGTTCACGAAAGTCGGGTTCACCATAGAATGCAGATATATCAACTGTAAATGGAATACTCATGTTGTGTAGTTTATTAATGATAAGAAAAACAAAGTGAAATTACTTTCAGTTCTTTCTATTCATAGATTATTGCTTATTTGTATGTATAATCCTATAATCTGTCTGTTCAGGTTTTTGTGCTAGTAATCTTGTACCTATGAAAGGTCTTCTTTGTCTAGATATCATACTTGATTGTACTATAGATTGTGTTGAATCCTGAGGTTGTGTCTGTTCAGACCCCTGAGATATAGGTTGTAATCTTGATTGTACTTTCTTGTTTGAATACAACACACTATTGATTACACTATCAATCATTTGGTTTATATCAGCTTTCTCTTTATAATGATTTAATATGTTATTCTCGAAATAATCAAAGTAGCTATCCATTTCTTCTTCTGTAGTTATTACTCCATTTGCAAGACGAACAAAGAACTCTGATATCTTTGGAAAATTGTGTCTTAAACGAAATATGGAGAATAAGAATCTTGGACCTTTAGAACGACATTTCTGCATAAGTACTATGTTATCACGATTCTTTGCTAGAACATTGAGGAATGATAAGAAGTCATCACGAATCACATCCCTTTCATTAATATAACCCATATTTGCATTATTGAACTTATCATATTCCACAATTACTGGTACAATTGTATTCACTTTATCAACAATTGCAGGAGCAATAGTAGAATTATCATTTGTTAATAGTAATTGACTAACTGATGTACCATCCAATAATGGTATGTTATTGTTAGTAAACTGAATTTGAGGAATCTTCCTCTGCAATTCAAGATAATCCTGATAGAACTGATCAGCCCTATTTTCAATTCGAGTCAGTCCATTTTCCATCATCCAATTCAAATACGATTGTTGATCTTGTAGACTATTAATCATTTGCATTTGAGCATCTCTTTGTTGATTACCATTTACAACATTCTGATTGATAACTCCTAACATGTTTCTGTTATCATCATACATATCTAACATCATATTCTGGTTATCCTTATGCATATTCTGATTATCAATTTGCATATCCATTAACAAATGATTGTCTCTTTGTAGATTTGTTAACATTTCTTGAGTATTTGTTGATTGTTGACTCAAATCTTCTAGAAGTGGATTGAAATGATTGTACGATTGTTCTATACTAGTATTCACTTTCTGTAGTTGTTCTACTAGATGTTGATAATTTGTTCTTGATATCGTTGTCAAAGCTTCACTTTGATTGTTTTGATTTTGAATCACCTTTTCTATTAGAGCATTATTTGCATCCAACATCTTTGTCAAGTAAGTAAGGAATTGGGATTTGAAGAACTTGAAGAAAGATTCCATCGAATTAATCCCTTTAAGAACTTCTGGATCTACTCCAGGAACAACATTTGCAATTGCCACTTCTCTACCTGGATCAATTCTTTGTTGTAAAGCCACTATTATATCCTCACTCTTCTTGAACAAATCATTCTGAGCATTAATCAATCTTCCTATTTGTTCATCAAATCGATTCTCTCTATTCATAATACTACTTGATAGACTATTGAAAGCATTATTCAAATCTGTTAAAGCAGGTACTTGTTTATCAATTATGGTTGTTATTTGTTTCTGTAAATCTGTAATTGACTTAATCATTGCATTATTCATTACTAATTGATTCTTAGGTATTCCTCGTACTACTGTTGCTATATCTCCAAGAATAGAATGGATATCTGCAATATTCGTTGCAAGATCAAGACTCGTCATTTGATCTACAAAAGTGGATAGTGTAGCAACAACATTATTCACTTGCATAATAAGGGGTTGAATATCCATTTGTTGTTGTATAACATTCTGAACCACAGGTTGAGGTTCTTCAATGAAACGAATGTGTACCATTGTTCCATCACCATTTTCTTTCCAACCATGTTCTATTAATGTATTGTAGTTTTTACTACCTCGATGAACATAAAGGGCTTTGCTTCTATCAATAACATAAGATCCATCTCTATTATAATACAATCTATTACTATTCAATATCTTTTGCTCTTGTTGTTCTTGTTGTTGTCTTTGTTGTTTAAAGTCATTGTAAATCATTGCATTTTGATTTACTAGAGCAGAAGTAGTTGAAGATATGTTATCCATAACAGTATTCATATTGGTGGTAAAGGCATTCATAGTATCACTGAGCTTATCAACACTCTTGTTGATTTCAATAATAGACAGATCTTTCATATCTCGAATGGTGGAAGTAGGCCAAGTAATTCTATAAGGAGATATAGGCTCAAACTGAAATGGATTATCAAACACAGCTCGTTTCTCAGTATCAGACAATAAGTGATCTTTTGAAACAACAACAATCTTGTTGAACTTATCAGCGACTGTTACATTGTATACACAATTATCTTCAAATGAATAGAGTTTCTTGCTATTCTTATCGAATTGATATCCACGCATATTTGAAACATCCACTCTTCGACGTTCATTGGGTGTTAGACCCATATAAGTATCATAAGTGGCTTTCAAAGATTGCCATTTGTTACCAAATACACGAGTTGGATTAAGAGCTGTTTCTTCAACTTTGTTAAAGTACTTCTGAATCATCTTATCCATTATCTTTCTGGAATGTTGTTGATGAACTTTTGGTTTGATAGGAATGTATACATAATCATCATTGTATGGTTGGAAATCTGACTTTGTGAAATTGTCTATTTCTATCATTCGCATAGTATTTCTTACTAGAACAAAGTAAAAACTTATGGTGTTCGTCCTTATGGGTTCAGTTGCATGGATTAACCCTTACAGACTCAATTCAACCTATGCTTGAACCTGATTAGCACGAATCATTATCAAATGCATCTGCAATATTTCAGTCTTGTTAGGAGCATTATCATCAGAATTATCCAATTCAATCTCAAACTGCAACTGATTTTGAGCTCTTTGTGGGAACCATTCTGCAATAGGGAATGCAAATACACGGAATTGATCTCGCCATGTCTTATAGGTCAACAAAGTATCATATTCATCACTACGAGAATTGCATAGATAATCAACCCATTCAAAGAATGTATGATCAATTCCATCAGGATTATTACCATTATCAACATTCAGAATACGTTTCTGTTCACCAGCAATATTCATTGCAATACGCTTAAATCGTACATCCTTCAAACTGCTGAAATCACCATTATCATCTGTGAATACCATAAACATCATCTTAATTGGGAAGTTCACAAGGACTCGATCATCAATGAATCCTTGATTTGCAGGAATCTTGAATGTTTTCGTCATAATCTGATTCTTCACCAGTTTCGTATCTTCAGGATCAAATGCATCTTCATTTGCAGTCTTGTAACTATGATACCACAGAATACAACTATCAAAGAATACACCTCCAAATGTAGTATCTACAGGATTTGTAGTAGGACTTGACATTGTCTTGATCTTACCATTACTAATGTAGAAATATGCATCATCATTGGTAGGAATAATCTGAGCATCCATTTGTGTTAGATTGATGAATCGTTCCTGTGAACATCCTTCAAAGATATCTGAAAAGTTGACATTGATAGTTGAATAAGCAACAGTGGATCCTGACTTCTGAACAAACTTCAACACATTATAGAAGAGTTTACCATCATAAGGACGACCAAGTGTAGCAGCATTTGTACTACTAACATCATCATAAGCAATGTATGATAGTTCTTTAAGACCCTCATTTACAACATTATTGTGCTTATTATCAGTAATTGTATTTAACAAAGAACGGATTTGTCCAATGTTTTCATTATCTGCAGATAGTGGTAATGATGCAAGACTATCACCATCCCAATATGTATATGTCACTTTCGTATTGTTCACAATTCCTGCCATATTCTTCTTAACAGGAACATAGATAGTTTTATCACTACTAGTACTTGTTAGACCTGTCATCTTCACTTTGAATGTCATTCTTGACTTGTACAGATCAAAATAAGTATCATCACCTGAAGGAGCTATTGTCCAATTAATAACATCATTTGATTTGATGTTGTTCTGTTGATTTGAGAACACAACTTGAGATTCATAGTTATGTGTAGGAGGAATCGTAGTCATTTTACTAATAGGATAAAAAAAGCAGAATCATTGTATTCATAAAACCAGATTCAACCTTTGGTTGAACCAATTGCTACGCAACTGACTTTTCTTTTCTTACTTAGTAAGAAAATGTCACAGAAACTTGTATGTCTCCAAAATGGTGTATTCAAGAAGAAGGAATTAACACCTGGTCTTCAATACTACAATAACTCTCAATTCACTACTGCACCTATGCCTACTACTGAAGGTAATTATGTTATATCCTATCAAAATGGTGCTATAACTCTTGCACAACAACCAGCTGCACTACAATCTCTTACCAATACTTACTTTCAAACAGGAGGAGGTACATTATCTGTTGCTACATCAGGTACAATTCCATATTTCACATCACCCACTACATTTGCTGCTCTTGATATCCCTTCATCATCAGGTATTTACATACTTAATGTACAAACAAACACTAAAACATTCACAAAACTCACTCCTGCCACCATATTCGCTGATCTATTGAATATTGAAGGAATAGCAGCACAACCATCATTTCCTCTTTGGAATGGAACATCTGTTTCTTCAATGAAACTCCCATCAGCTGGTTCTTGGTATATGCAGAAAGATTCAAATGGATACAATTGGGTATCAATGAATGCTAAGAACATTATGAAACATTGTTGGGGTTTAGACTCAAACAAGAATCAAATCGTTATGTTGTATGGAGGTGATGCAAAAGGATTGAGTTTACCATCAACTGAAGGTAATTACTTGTTGAGTATTGGTACTAGTGGTCCTGCTTTAGTAGCTACATCTGGTAATGGTAGTAAGACATTCAAATCAATTCATTATACAACTGGAAAGAATGATACACTTGTTAGTTGTACTCTTGGTGGTAAATCCGATGATAACATGATAACATCAGATGATTTGACAATTGAAATGGGAAAACAATACTTGATGACAGTTGATATAGACTTAAGATGTTCTGATTATGAAGCAGTATTGGATGGATTTACGAGTGGAAATGAGCCTTTGATTGGTGTATACTACACTTCAAATGGATCAAATCCAGAGTATATCATTGAATCAAATGTGATTGCAAATCCTCTTCCATTCATTCATATCACAGGAAATGGAATATTCACTGCTAATGGTGAAACATTCACATTAGGAATTCAACGAACTGGAGCAACAACGATTAGTCATAAGATAAAGAGATTGGTAGTAAGATTGGTAGAACTATGAGGTTAAACCTATTTCACTTTGATTATACCAGTTGGACTCACCTCAATATCAGATCCACTATCATCTGTAGATTCATTCTTCTCATTATACACTAATAGACAAGATGAATGACAACAACAGGTATCTTTGCATTTCGTATTCACTACCAATTTGTGATTCTTCTGTTTGAATAATCCTTTCATCCATTTCCATAGTCTTTTCCAAATACTAGATTCATTCATTTACTGTTACAGAGTAAAACGAAAACATAGTTCTCTACCAAAGTAGAAATTACCTTAATCATTTCTTTTATCAAAGGTAAACATGAATGAATTGAAAGAACTCAAAACAAGAGCAAAGCCACAAGGATTAACCAGAAAGTACATGAACAGTTGTAAGAGACATATCTATTACATTGATCTGATGGACTTTAGTAGTAAACAAGAACGATGGATACAAGATAATTTGATAAAGAATGGAGCGAACTTCAACAAGAATCATGGTTACAAATATGTTCTTGTATGTATTGATGGATATTCTAGATATCTAATGACACGATTACTTAAGACAAAAACAGGTAAAGAAGTAGCTGCCAAAATGAATGATATCATCAAGACATATGGTGCTCCAGATTGTATCAATTGTGATCGAGGTAGTGAATTTGTGAATGACATATTTCGTACACAAATACTCAACAAATACAACATCAAAATGTATCATATGGTTTCTGAGAACAAATCAGTATTTGCAGAACGAGTAATACGCACTATCAAAGAGTCGATTATGGTACCATTTAACAGAAGTAATGGTATTTGGGCAGACTATATTGATAATGCTGTTAAGAAACATAATGAACATAAGAATAATGATACTGGATATACACCGAATCAAATATGGAAAGAGAATTATGTGTATATGGAAGATGCTGAACCTGATTCTGATAGAATGAGTATGAAAGATAGAACACCCCAATTTGGTATTGGTGAGTATGTTCGAGTTGTTTCAAAACCATCTGTATTACAAAAGAAGTCATTAACATTCAAATGGTCAAGAACATTGTATGAAGTAGTAGGTATTGATGATAGTGTGAAACCAATAATGTATGAAGTGAAGAATAGTGAGAATGATAGTGTTTGTAGAAGAAAGTACTATCATTGGGAATTGTTAAAGAGCAAATGTATCCCTGTAACAAAGTCAATTATCCAAACACGAAAACAAAGTGAAAGAACTCCTGAAAGCAGGAAAGTAGCTGCTAAAACACATAAACCAGTGACTCGTTCACAAACAAAACCTAAAGGATTACCAGTTAAACATAATCAAACTGCTCGAAAACGACGCAAATAGACTTAACTCCTTTCAACATAACAACATCTTGTAGATTTGTTTCAACAGATATCGTTGTTTGTTCTTCCTGATTATTAATCACAGTTTGTTGTGTATTGGTAAGTAGATTATTGAGTGAATCGATAACAGGAGTATTCAACAAGGTTTGATCAGCCAAATTCACTTTGATATAATAACCCTTATCAAGTACATTTTCAATAGAATTACAATCATTGAATAGATCATCATTTGTATAACATGTGACTGTTGTAGTAACAAGATAATTGCCTTTAGCCAATGAATAATGAAACTTGTGTTCAAGACTTTCTGTAACAGCAGGAGTATATTCAAAGATCAAAGCTTGATTCACCTTCACAATAATGGCTGCATCAGTCCAAGAATATGTAGGGATATTGTTGATAGTTTGACGAACAAGAACATGTTGACCATCTTTCTCAGGCATATTGATTAACATACTATCAAGTTTGCGAAATGTGTAATTGTTCCCATTGGAAGAGAATATGTAACTCATCCTTATTCTTTATTATTACAGGAAAATCCTGGGATTTGACTGAAGGTTGAATTGCTTGATCAACCTATTATTGAATGTAAACAATTCGTAGCTGTTCGTTGATAGGGTCGAACATAGATTGCATTTAAACATGCTCCATTATCTACAAACAAATCATGGAACTCACTAGGTTCTGTATCATCTTGTATATGATAAACAATACGCACAGAATAATTGGAATAGAAGAAGATTTTGGTATTCTTTGTTATCACTTCAAGAATTCGTACAGGATCAGGCACATGAACAAACAATTGGATTGGTTTGTCAAGAAGATTATTCTCTTTTAACTTTGGAACTAAGTATGCCCATTCTTCATCTTCAAACATATCAGGTTTGACATATTCATTCAATACAATCTCCTTACAATCATAGTTATGCAATATCAATCCACAGTTAACATTTTGAATACTCTTTTCGGAAAACCCAAATACTCGTTCACAGTTGATTGGATACTTGGTATGGATGATGATATCTGCTAATTCAATCTTCATAGACTTACATGTTCTTACAATTGATTTCCATGTATTCATACTTGTTCTTGTATAGTAGTTCATTCTATTAACTTTCCAAAGTAAAATCCACATCATTTGATTGTTCAATTCTTAACCTCTATTCACATCACAATACTTAACATTCTCATCTACAGGAATTGAATAATGTCCCCATGCTAATGTATGAACATTATCTTCACAAACATATCGTTTATTATCTAATGCTGTAAACATGATCTTCTTTTGTTTCACTGTTGATATCTTCATTCCTCGATTATTGATACGACTAAACTCACCTACCATTTTTGCATCCACCTTATTCTCAGGGAATAATGTCTTCTTATACAACTCCATATTCTTCACACACACATTCACTCCATTTACACACATACTTCTAGGTACTCCTTTAGCAGCATTATGAACAACATCCTTTTCATCCACAATACAATACATCTTAGGCTTTAATCCAGCAAATTCAACAATTCGATTCCCTTGGTGTTCATCCTTGAAGATAGGTCCAGGTACCTTCTTATTCAAATTCACAAAACTATCAAATGAACCAAATTCTCTCTTATCAATATGTTCATTATAATACTCCTCCAAATCATGATACAATGAACTTGAATGATCTAATTCACTGAAATCAAAGTACTTATACAATTCACATAGTTTGAACACTCTATTCTTATCCTTAATCTTTACTATCAATGAATCTGTATCTTGACCTAACAAACACACATTCTCCATATTACGCTTTAACACATTGTAGTAGAAGTCATAAATGATATACTTCGACATATCCAGAATAGCAAATCCAATGAAGAATGGTTTCGACATTCTCTTTTGAGGATTTGCAATCTTAGCAGCCCATAAGTTCGTATCATACAAATGTACTTCATCTAGTAAATCAATACTGTATTTAGCAATAATACTGTTTTGTTCTTCTTTTGTTGTAGCAAATTTCACCTTCATACGCTTTAATCCAGTCTCAACAAACTTACCATAGATTGAATTTGCAAGTAACTTGAACAGATTCTTCAATACACCTGTCTTACTCTTAGCACGCATTTCAGACAACAAATTCACATACTCATAGATGAATGGTGCTTGTCTGAATTTGATCACATTATGGATTTTCGTAACCTTATAACCCAGTTCAATACCAAGTTGTAACATCGAATAATGTACAACATAATGTTCCTTCTTCAATAAGTCACAAATCAGTTTCTTACTACTTTCCTTCTTATTCAAATCATCAATATCAAAATCATTTGCAAACTTCTTCATAGGATTTGAATATACACCATACTTCTGACTAGGAAATAGTGGCAAATCATTGAAGTAATCATGCTTATTATCATCCACTTCTATATCACATTCTATGAAATATCCATACTTATCATATGTATCAAGAGATTCTATCCATTTTATAGGATTACTATTCAATATCTTCGATTTCTCCTTATCACTTATATGTACAATATTATAAGGCATCATTCTATGCATTACACCTCCATACAGATTATTCGCATCTAGATAATACATAGATTCATCATCACATTCATTTTGTGAATAACGAGTTGATATTTGTGTTAATCCTCCACGCAAGTTATTCTTCAAACATATGAATTCATTCATATCATTCTTACCAAGCAAACGAATACCACCATATGCATTAAACTCAGACATACGATCCATGAAGATACCAATCATTTCTTCTTCACTATGATTCTCATTCTTACCAATCTTCATTTGATAACCAGCCCATTTCTTAGCTACATCATAATATCGACTATCATCCTTATTCGAAACATTCTTCAGAAACAATGAATATGACATTTGAGGTGTTGTTAGATAATGAGCAGAATCAACACCAAATGATTTCATAGTTGAGTCTCTGAAATGTTCAAAACAGTCTGCAAGCAATGTCACATCCAACAGATTGTACAATTCATAATACTCACCCCAATTACGAATATTGAATGTTTTCCACAACAATTTCATATGTTGATAGTCTTCCTCACACATGAATGATTGAGACAAATCATCATAACATTCTTCTTGTTTAGGAATGTGTCTGGTTGATAGAGATTTGTAAGATGTAATCAAACCATAGAACATAGGTTCCTTTCTTGTCATCAATTCTATGTATGATTCATCATATGGTTTGTTATGATCTTCCAAATACTGTTTCAACAATAGTTTTGTATAACGATAATTGTTCAAATCCTTTCCAAGAGTATCACTCACAATACGCTTTAATGGAGCAGAAATCATTTTGTATGAATCTTTGAATTGGATACCATTCATTTCAATCATCATTTCCTTATCCATTGAACTAGGGATTTCTTCAATTTTGCCTGCTTTTGGATGTAAAGCCTTATACTTACCTAATAGTCTCATGATATAAGCATTATCATAACGCATACCATTATGGAAGTATACAGGTAGTTTGTAGTACTTCTTGTTGAATGATAATTGCAAATTGCATTTATCACAACATGTACAAATGTATTCTCCTGCTTTATAATAACGCACACATTCACCATTACTGTATTCTCCTGATACATGAGCATGATGTCTCACTTTAACCCGTTCTGCTAATCGTGTTTCTTTCTTCAATTGTTCATACTCATTTTGTTGTTTATCATTTGCTCTACCATCCAAAACCATTGTTTCAAGGAATTTCATACGGATTTGCTTTTGATAGAATGGATCAGCATTACGACGTTTCTCTAATTCATCTTCATACCAATTCATTGCATCTCCTTTAGTCTTTATCAATTCTTCAATTTCACCTTCTTTGAAATAGATATCCTTACTACAACTACTCATTCTAATACTGTTTTCTTTAACTTCATCTTTGGACCCTATACCACAATGACAGAATGGACATATACTAGTATTATCATAATCCTTTTCAACATCAACAGACCATTCTAGATTCATTTCATCAAACAGATATGCACAAACATCTTGTTTAATATGCATCAAATAATCAATGAATGGTATCAAATCTCTTTCATCTTCATGTTCAGCATGAAATACTTTATATTCTGTTTTCACATTATCAATCTTTGATACAGTAACACATGATAATAGAATAGGTTTATGTTGTTTGTCCTTATCAATACAACATTCAAAATCTGCATATACAACTACAGGAACAGGCATTGTATATCTTTGATTTTGCCATTTCAAATATGTATTACTATCACCCAATATGTATCGTTCTTCTTCAGGTACTTCATCTCCATGCATTTTGATTTCATGAACAATTGTGTATTTCTTAGCAGCAGAGAAATCACACCAACGACATTTACACAATCTAGCTGTATTACGTTGAACATTATCCTTACTACGATACAAATGTTGTTTAAACTTACTCATATCCTTAATCAACACAAAATGTTTCACCTTCAAATGTTCATCATTCAACATACAAAGATTCACTTCTTGTTTGATATCAATTCTTTGATTCTTCTTAACAGGATATACACATTCTACAACCATGTTTTCAAGATTCTTCTCATCCATACTCTTCATATCAAATCCATCAAACATTCGCATTTCATAACAGTTGATATAAACATTCAGTAGATTCTCCAATTCCTCGAATTTCTCTACACATTCTATGAATGGTTGATTATCAGCAATATTCATAGCATTCTCAATTTCAAGTATTGTATGTCCAAATACAGGATTCTTGATTGGTTTGTTCCAATACTTACTATAACCTGATACTCTTGTAGTATTACAATTCTTGATAATCGATGAACCATTATAAGCAAGTATCAAACATCGTTGTAAACAACGATTATCATTGATACAAGGATTAACAACACATTCACCAAGAATAGCAGGAGTTTTAATACCAGCTCCAACATATACCTTTAAAGGGAGTAGATTCATTTGTACACCAAGATTTCCAACATATCGCCATCCAGAACCCATCATTTCAATTCCTTCAATTGCTTCTTCATAGAACTTAAGGAAACATTTGATGAATTCATCTTCATTATCTACTTTAACAATACGATCTGATGCAACACGTTCATCTTTAATCATTTTCGCACAATACATTATTGAACGATTTCCTTCATTATCTGTTTCTTCTTTCATGAACAAATCTGTAGTTTCGATACTTACCAAGAATTGTTTGTTTCCTCCATATCCTTTTTGTAAGAACATTTTCATTCTATTCTTAAACACATCCACATCTTCTTCAACAACATATCCACCAACTACTCTTTCTCGAAGATTCAACTTATTCACTTCATTGAAATCATCTTCACCTCGTTTACGAACTTCAAATACACCTCCATTAAGCTTATGTTCATATTTCTTCAACATCTTTCTACCACATCTTTGTTCAGCAAAAGTAACACCATTATTACTACGAAGATTGAAGTATTCAACAGTATAACCCATATCAGAATGAATCATTTCATATTCCTTTCTTCCTATCATATCATTGAATATGTTTGCAAAGTGTTTACGATATTCACGACGTGATGATACACTTCCTTCATATTGTGATAAAGGAATTTGTCTTCTATCTGTGAACTTCTTATTCTTACCATCCCAATTATACATATGATACACTTCATTCCATCTTTTCGAACCAACATACATAGTTTTACCTGTTTCAGGATGTTTCACACCAACTCTTCCTTTTCTGCTTTTCGTAGTTTGTACACTCATATTAGCAGTAGGTTTGATTTGATCCAACAATTGACCATTTCTATCAGTATAATACTTCTTAGCCATTCTTCTATAAGTTGGTCCACCAATTATCACTTTACGTCCAGTTTCTGGATTAATCGTTGTATTCATTTCTTTATTATACAAAACAAAAACAAATTCAAATTTGAACTTATTATGTATTTCATACTTTAGTTTTAAATCAAAGTAAATCATTCAACCTCTAACATTACAAATCAAAATCAGCACATCCATCTTCATCATAATCAAATTCATCACAATCATACTCAAAATCAGAATCATCTGAATCTTCACAACAAAATGGATCTACATAATGTCTTTCTTCTTTCTCAATTTGTTCTTTCAATGTTGGTATTAATACAAGTTTGTTATTGTCTTCATCATATACAATATATCCTGTACGTATAGCCATCATAAATGGATTATCACCAACATTAATCTCACGATTTGTTAATGGATTAATCACTTTCTTTCTTTCTTTAACATCACTTTTACTCCAACTATCAGTTTCAAGTTCATATTTATATCCCTTAGAGATTAGCCTATAATAGGTCACTGACCTATACTCAATTGGTCGTTTGGTGAAAACAGGGTTTGATACGTAGAATTTCATCCTTATTAATACAAAGTAAAACAAGAATTCAAAATTGAGTTCAAAACTGACATACATCAAACAATGATGTTCTATCAGTCTTTTCAATAATACGCATTTGTCGTACAATCAATCTTTCAAATGTACCAAATTTGTTCTTAAACACACTACCTCCCAATATCAAATCCACTCTACCATCCTTAAGATCCATTAACTTCACATTTGTCAATTCAACATTGTTCTTATCATAGAACTTTGTATGTTCATTGATATAAGCAGTTACTGTAGTATCATTAATCCAGTGATTCTTACTCATATTTGAATCACTCAAGAATTGAATGAGTTGATAATCATTAGCAACAGTTGGTACAAACTTGATGTACTTCTTCACTTTGGAAGGATTTGATTCAAATTGTTTATTATCACCTCCAAACAATACTGAAACATTGGATAGTTTGAGATAGATAGTCTTATTGTTATGAGAAATACCCTTGCTAGTAACATCTAACAGATCATTTTGAATATCTATGGAAGAGGGTGAAACAATGCTCATTTATTAATACATAACAAAAACAAATTATCATTCCGAATTCAATTTTGATGGTTGTTCAGATGCTTTCAATATGTATATACCATATTCATGAAATGATGCTTCTGATAATAGTACTTTGTATCGTTGATTACCAACATGAACATAATAACCATCCAATGGATATGGACTAAGATGTTGTCCATAGTTTTGAATCATTGTATAGAGTAGTTTATCATCAATGATAAATGGATTTGGTATATGAGTAGAATGTGTTGTTTGATAGTTTGTGAATAGGTGACTTATCATTTCTGAAATGTATCGTTGAATCATATCATTAGGAAATCTCATACTGTTTATTAATATCAAAATCTTTCATTGTGATAAAACAAACAACAAAGATTTTGTGCTTCATTGTTGCCCATGATTTGACTTGAAATGGGTTGGATATGTTTCCAAATTATGATCAAAATGTCTGCCTTTTCGAGCTTGTTTATGGGCCTTTTTGTCTGCATTTTCGTGGCGTTTTTGTCTGGTAGGGTTAAGCGTGTATAGCTACCCAGGGTTGGAGGCCCATGTTTGCGACGGTTTGTCTGGATGAAAAAAATACGTAACATGCGTCAAAACACTACTACTAAACAGGGACAACAGATGGAGACATTCAAATTGAAGAACTAACAATGCGCTATCGACCTGAATTGGAACCTGTTCTGAAGCATCTCAATCTTCATATTGATCCTGGTGAGAAGGTAGGTGTTGTGGGTCGAACTGGTGCAGGCAAGAGTTCACTGGTGTTGTGTCTGATGCGAATCATCGAGCTGGAATCAGGTCGAATTGTGATTGATGGAGTGGATATAAAGCAGTTGGAATTGGAGGATCTCCGTTCTCATATCGCAATTATCCCACAGGAACCTCTTCTGTTCTCTGGAATGGTGCGTAGTAATCTGGATCCATTCAGTGAGTATTCAGATGAATCCATCTGGTCAGCTCTGGATCGAGCAAGTATGCGAACTGTGATCTCAGAAGCTCCTGCTGGATTGGATACGCCTGTAGAAGAACATGGAAGCAATTATTCGGTGGGTCAGCGTCAACTTCTGTGTATTGCAAGAGCATTATTGAGGAAATCAAAGGTGATTCTGATGGATGAAGCCACTGCCTCCATTGATCTGGAGACAGATATGCAAATCCAACAGACTATTCGAACACAGTTCATAGATAGTACTGTGATTACTATTGCTCATCGTATTCACACAATCATTGATAGTGATCGAGTTTTAGTGTTGGAGATGGGAGAAGTGAAGGAGTATGACAAACCTTCAACTCTTCTAGCTAATCCAACAAGTCTGTTTAGTCAATTGGTTGAGAAATCAAAGGAAGTGGAATGGATTGTTTGTTTTGATAATCAAGGGTGATTGTACTGAGATTCTTCACTTTGGAATTGAAGAGGATTCAACAATTCTCTTCTAATTCGTATATCCTTCATAATCTAGATTCACATTCTGTAATCATGAAGTCCCTCCTTTTACACTCCATCTTCAATAGGATGAACAAACAGAACAACTTCATCAATATGATCACTTACACTTTGCTTACGAATTCTCACTTTAGTAACAACCGCTCTGGTATCGAATGTAGTTCTCAAGAGCATCAGCATCTTAATTATTATCAATCAATCAATCATACTTCTAGAATTCATTCTTCGCACGTTACAGAATGATTCAGTATCTCTAATCTGAATCCCTTCTTCTGTGAGTGCTTGTACATCTAATTCACATTCAATCATCAAACATCACTCTGTAGTGATATTCTGCCTATACCATAGAAATTGTACCCATTTCCTATCAGTAGAGTCAGAGAAGGAAGATATAATTCAATCATCATTATCATTCGTACTCAGTAACCTCAATGTATTCGTGTCAAGAGTATCGAAATCACCTTGAAGAGCCTCATATGCAAGAGTGATAGACCGAAGTCGAAACAGATCTCATTCATCATTCATTCAATCATTCTTACTATAGAATTCTATTGTACGACAATTCATGAATGCTGCAAACTTCATGGAAAGTGAAACGAGAACAGGCATGTTTCCAAGAGAGAATATGGTGTGCTTCCCTCCTACTTCTCTTTGAATCACAAGTACTTCAATAGTGCTATTAATTAGGTCCAATTCACAGAATCTAGAAATCTTCAATACTGGTGGATGAGGCAACTGTATACGATCTGTTTTATCTTTCTCAACAACGTATTCGAAAGGATGATCTATTGGTCATCCAATTAATCATATACCACTCAGTTCATTAACAGTGGCAAACAATCCATTCAGAGGACTTCCATCTTGAGTGAGTGATGGAATGTCTAATTCAAATTCAATCATCAATCATCACCATCTAATATCACTTTGCTTATACAATTGAGATTGTAACCATCTCCTTTGAATGATGATAGAGAAGGAAGATCTGATCAACCAATCATCATTTCATTTATACTCTTCATGATAAACACATTCGTATCTCTGGCATAATCATCACCAGCAAGAGTGTATTCTCCAATAGAGACAGTTTGAAGTTCAGGTAAATCTTATTCTCATTCCATTCACACTCTTACCCTCAAATACTATTGAATGAAAATACTCGAGTACATGATCATCAAATCGAATAGACACAAGAGAAGGGAGGTCCTTCAATTCCATGTGTTCATACCAAAAGAATGAATTCTCTCCGATGTGGATTTCACTCAATTCATCACAATGCGCTATCACACATCTGCTCTCCTCAGTAATATCATCATCAAGTTCGAAAGAGTTCTTTCCAATCTTCAGACTCTTCAACGCATTCAATCCATCAATCACTAGTCGAACCGCTTTCTTCAAACAGTTATTTCCGATCTCGATTTGTTTCAATTTCATCAATGGACAGTTAATAATCATCAACTGCTGATAAGGCATGAAATCATCAGCAATTGTCAGATACTCAGTACGACAATCCATAGATAAGTCAGATTCACCTTTCCATTCTATTCTTCGATTCTCAGCAGCAACAACAGTAACACGAAGATCATCTTTGAATAGTCCTTCATATTCAATCATTCCATTTCGATC
>OGUO01000718.1_pt1 | contig 24254 bp, 19 predicted proteins | sample 1553641 | NCBI WGS metagenome assembly OGUO01 (sample SAMEA2579980, study PRJEB22360) | human gut metagenome | biome: human gut; feature: human-associated habitat; material: faeces | place: Denmark | collected 2008/2010 | reverse complement strand
TCTATTGATGTTGCACATTCCATTTTTGTACTGGTTTCCAAATCAGGAACAACTCTTGAAACTCTGACAAATGAATCTTTTGTAAAGGATGCCCTGAAGAATGCAGGACTGGATGCATCCAGGCATATGATCGCTGTTACAAGTGAGACTTCACCGCTTGCAAAGAGTGATGACTATCTTGCAGCTTTCTTCATGGATGATTATATCGGAGGACGTTATTCATCCACATCCGCAGTTGGTGGTGCAGTTCTTTCACTGGCATTTGGACCGGAAGTATTTGCAGCATTCTTAAAAGGTGCGGCAGAGGAAGACCGGCTTGCTCTGAATAAGGATGTATTACAGAACCCGGCAATGCTGGATGCTCTGATCGGAGTTTACGAGCGTAATGTACTGGGATATCCAAGTACAGCAATCCTTCCATATTCACAGGCTCTGAGCCGTTTCCCGGCACATTTACAGCAGTTGGATATGGAGTCCAACGGTAAATCTGTAAACCGCTTTGGTGAGCCGGTAGATTATCCGACCGGACCGGTTATTTTCGGAGAGCCGGGAACAAATGGACAGCATTCCTTCTATCAGCTGCTTCATCAGGGCTCTGACATCGTTCCGCTGCAGTTCATTGGCTTTAGAAACAGCCAGTTAGGTGTTGATGTTGACATCGAAAACAGCACTAGCCAGCAGAAGCTGTGCGCAAACGTTGCTGCTCAGATCGTTGCATTCGCCTGCGGAAAGAAAGATGACAACTTAAACAAGAACTTCAAGGGACATCGTCCATCAAGTATCATCACCGGTGATGAGCTGACTCCAGCTTCCTTAGGTGCACTTCTTGCTCACTTCGAGAACAAGATCATGTTCCAGGGATTCGTATGGAACTTAAACAGCTTCGATCAGGAAGGTGTACAGCTTGGAAAGGTTCTTGCAAAGCGCGTTCTGGCACATGATACAGACGGTGCTTTAAAGGCTTACAGTGATCTGTTAAATATCTAATTTACGTTTAAAAAAGACCAGCGGGAGTTCTCGCTGGTCTTCTTTTACGAATTATCCTGATTATCTTCTTAGATTGAGATAATATTAGCTCATTCTTTCTCCATTGCTTTTATTAAAAACGTCCGCATTCCTGTTCCAACCCACTGATGCCCACCTGAATGTATACTGTGAATCGGATATGCATTTTCATTAAAAATATGATAGGCCTTACGAGTAACGTCTAATTGCGTAGTAACATTATTCAATCCTGATTTTCCATTTAGTCCATCCTTTTCTCCACTCTCGACAAAGAACGGACGCGGTGCAATCAATGCTCCTAATTCACCCATATCTGCTGTTTCAAACATATGTGGAATAAAATTACAAGCACAATTTTGTGGAAGCTCAATTAGTGATTCTTTGAATCCATAAAAATATCCGCTTGTAATCGCCGCCTTTACCCGATCATCCATAGCAGAAAACCATACAGTTTGCTGTCCGCCTCCTGACATACCTGCACAAGCTAAAAAGCCATTACTTTCTGAAAGTGCAAGTAAATAATCTGCAAGTCGCATCAAATCCCAAACTGCCATTCCAATTACACTTTGACCAAATCCAATGCAGACCTGAAGTAATTCACGATGTGAATTCATACGGATTTTCTCAGGTTCGTCTCCTTGCTCTGGAAACTCTCTGCGATCACCACTTCCTCGTTCATCTGGACAAACTAACAAAAAGCCATCCTCAAGTGCGTCGCGAATAAATTTAGTCTGAGATTGAATAGTGCTTTCCTTTCCTCCACCATGTCCATGCGGAACAATCAATATCGGATGTTTTTTCTGTTTACAATCTGGGTTTTGCTGCTCTGGACGCAGCAAATAAAATGGCATCTCAATTTCAGGCTCAGTTTTTATAACCCAATATTCCGCAATCAACTCGTTTACGCAATCAGTGCGCAGATATTGTGCATCTGGTTCACAATACACACATTTATTCATGCCCGTAATTTCCCATAAGCGGTCACGTAAACTCTTTTTCCAAACCTCATGTTCCTCTTTTGTTTTCGCACTATATGCGTGTGTTAACGACCTATGTTGATATTTTTTCTTATAAGTTTCTAATGTTGTGTAATACATATATACCTCTCCTGATCATCTAACGATTTATATAGTTTTTAAAAATAATCTAACGTTACTGGTCCAATTAAGCCAGATGGCTCTATTGGCATTGTCATTGAGAAAAAATCTCTCTGTCTGTTTGCCAATGTATTTACGACTTCTACAATTATACGATTTTCTCCTTCATGAAGCAACTTACCAATCTCAAAACTATATGGCAAAGCTACTCTTACACCTGCCTCCTTTTCATTAACAAGCACATGTGCAGTTTCATATACTTCCCCAAGATTTAACTCGCAGCTTTTAACCTTTGGTAAAAATACAGTTGTTTCATATCGCATGACTCCACAAAAATACGGATGTTTGCGGCAGAAATCTCCAGTTTTCTCTCTCTCCTGCAAAACATATTTTTCTGTTCCCGTCTCTTTTATCCAAAGTTTCCATGCATCTGGTGCAATCTTAATTTTTCCAGCCTGTGAAACAGCTGCTTTTTTCAGCTTCATTATCTCCTGTTTTTCTGCGAGAATTTTAGCATAAGGCGTACAATCTCCCATATACAAAACCTTCATCTCACCCGGCGCAAGCTGCAAACTTAAATCATTGTTTTCACCCCATTCACAAGGTTCAACAGTATTTTCCCATGCCTGATACCAACAGCTACATTCTTTATCTATTTTGTATGAATCCATCATCCCATCTTCAAAGCAAAGTGACGTATCAATTCCTTCTGTCTCTGACTGATCCATAAATAGCCAAAATTCTCCGTTTTGATGCTTATAGTGATAATAGCGCAGCCACGGTTCATATTTTTTTGTTTTAATTTCACCAACTCCAAATGAATATAATATATCTGCTAAACCTTCCTGTTCACAAATTGTCAAATTGTCTTTTATTTGACTAGTCCACTCTCCCAAAATACCATTACTATCCATTGCAAGTGGTTTTTGTCCTACTACAACAATTTTGAGACCCTTTTCAGCTGCCTTGCAAAGCCAATCTGCCAACGTTTTTGTAATGCATCTGCTTCCTGATAAAATAAGCACTGGAACCTGCTCATTTTCCCATTTAAGCTTTCCTTCCACTACTGTCATTGTCAGCAATACATCAGTTGGCAAAATCTCATAATCAATCTGATTTCTAAGCAATTGCTTTCCAATTGCCTCTACTGGAAGATATTCTCCTGCCCATTCCTGTTCAGCTGGATATACAACTGCCACAGCAGGAATATGTACTCCATTTGAAATCAAATGACTGACACGATTACAATATTCCATCAAATTTTTAAAATACGGGAATTGTGGATTCATTCCACGTGCATAAAAATGCGGCGGACAATCTGGATCTGGAAAGTCCTTCATTGAAAATGCATGTGGAACAAAATAGTTGATGCCATTAACAAGCATATGGTCCAGCAGCCATTTCATAAGCTTTAATCCCTCAGCCCATCCATATGCACCAAATACCTCACACAACGCTCTTCCCTTTTTTTTAGAATCTATATGTGCAAGAGATGCTGCCAGTTTTGCAAGTGCATAATGATATAACTCGCCATGATAGCCAAGATTTCCTCCAACACTATGGAATTTGCAGTCATCTAATCCCGGACGAATCTGCTGAAGCACAACATCTATTCCAGCCATATCCTGTCCCCAAAGCGCATGAAAATAATGACCTGCTCCAATTCCCATATGTGCATGCATTCCGCCGTCTTCAATTACATGACCAATATATTCCACACCATGTTGACGACACCAATCTCCAATCTGTTCACAGAAGTTCTTTCCATATAAACGAGCTGCAATATCAGCAAACTGCATGCGACACAATCCACTTTTATTTTCGTTTGAATTTCTATCAGGTGTTGTCCAAAGCGCCATTAAATTTTCTGCAAATTCAGATCCCCACAGCTCTTTTAGTCTCTCATGCAATGTCTGACTCCACGGCATCTTCATATTGAATTTTCCAATATTAGCATCATGACCATATTCGCCACCAAAGCTTCCGATTTCAGGCTCATCTGAGAAAAATCCTGCAAAAGTTTTTCCAAAATCATCTTTATAGTGTGCATAATGAGGCTCATATATCTGATCAATAAAATAACGCACAGCATCATGATCAATCGTATTAATATAATTTTTTCTTCCAGTTCCTTTTCGAGTTGTCTTTATTACATTGACACACCAAAGTCCATTCGGCACATCTACAAACACTCTTCCATCTGACACCTGACTTGTCAGATCCTTTACTTCTGTCAGGCTATCCTGATTATTGCGATCACGTTTTCCCATCGTTACTGCAACTAATTCTTCTCCTGGTTCCAATATAATAAACACGCTTCTTCCCTGCTTTGGTCCAACAATATCAACACCATACTGTGTCAAATATACTTTACCATATGGCGAATCTGGTGCAATTTTTCCGTTGCAAAAGCCAGAAGGAAAGTGTGCATCATCTAAAACCCAGACACGCATATTTAATTCCTTTGCCTTTGCCATAATTATATCCAAATCTCTCCACCAGCCTTCTCCTACAAAATCTGGGTGCGGACGTGATTCGACACAAACTGCTTTAATACCACTATCATAAATTCGTTGCATTCCCTCTTCTAATAATTCCTTTGATTCTCCATGCTGCCAGAAAAAGGGTAAAATATAATTATCTTCCTTTCCCTGCAGCACATCCATTAAACGCGGTTCCATTTGCTTGTGCAATCCTTTCTGCTTTATATTCATAGTATATATTTTTTATTCATCCAAATTTTTACAATACCAGTCACCTGTTATCCTTTAACTGCTCCAATTGTCAATCCTTTAGTAAAATATTTTTGCAAGAATGGATAAATCACCAATATTGGCAGCATTGTTAAAAATAATTGAGCAGCCTGTAACGTTTTTACATTAGTAAGTGCATTTTCTATTGCCTCGCTTGAGTTTGTAATATCTGTATTTGCAATCAATGCTTGCAGATAAGTTTGTAATGGATAATTTGCCGTATTATTATTATAAATTTTTCCATCAAACCATCCATTCCAATGACTTAAAAAACTGAACAATATAATTGTGGCAATAGATGGTTTACAAAGTGGCAGTATAATCTTTGTAAATCGTTGAAAGTATGATGCACCATCCACCTCTGCTGCTTCTTCAATGGTATCAGGCAATTGCTTCATGAAATTCATAACCAGTATTACATTGTAAATTGGAACCGCCCCTGGTAACACCAATGCCCATATTGTATCAAATAAATTCAAATTTTTCACTTGTAAATAATTAGGAATTAATCCACCATCAAAAATCATAGCAAAAATTAATAGCCATACATAATACCGCCTTGCTGGAAATTCTCTTACTGATTTTGAAAGTGGATATGCCATCAATACCGTCAACACAGTATTAATTACAACACCAACAATAACTCGTTTTACTGATACTCCAAAAGCAGTCCAGAATGCTGCCCTCTTTGCCACCATATGATACGATGCAAGATTAAATCCAACTGGCAACAATTTTACCTGATTTGCTGCCACTGCAGATTGACTGCTCAACGATACTGAAAACATATGAATAACTGGAAAGGCACAAATAATAGCTAAAAGCGTAAGAAACATTGCGTTAAATATAGAAAAAATTTGGCTTCCAGCGGTTCGACTTTTTTTTAACTTTCCATCAGACACCGCATAAATTTTCATTCTCATTTCCTCCTTAAAATACTGTATAATCACTATATTTATTTGCAATTTTATAACTTGTCACAATTAAAATAAAGCTAACCACAGATTTCAATAATCCCACCGCCGTACCAAGGCTATAATTGGCCTCTACCAAAGAAATTCGATATACAAAAGTATCAATAATATCAGCGGTTTCATATACCAATGGATTATACAAATTAAAAATTTGCTCAAAACCTGCATTCAATACATTTCCAAGATTCAAAATCATCATTAATACTACAATTGGTGCTATTCCTGGAAGCGTAACATTCCAGATTTGCTGAAAACGATTTGCGCCATCAATCTTTGCTGCTTCATACAATGTCTCATCAATTCCAGTAATTGCTGCTAAATATACAACTGTATTATAGCCAAAGTTTTTCCATACGTCAGTTCCAATCAATACTCCTAAAAATGCATATTTGTTTCCCAAGAAAAACACTGGCTCTGCACCAAATATTCCTAAAAACTGATTGATCAATCCTTCTTTTGCAAATAAATCCTGAATAATACCTGCCAAAATTACCCACGAAATAAAATATGGCAAATAAATAATTGTTTGTACACTACGCTTAAAACGGTGATTTTTTACTTCATTTAATAATATAGATATTATTATTGGGACTGGAAAATTAATTAGTATTTTTGCAGCTGCAATAAAAAGAGTATTCCACATTACTCGTTTAGTATCAGGCAATGCCAACATATATTCAAAATTTTCTAATCCAACCCACGGAGATCCCCAAATTCCTTTTCCTGGGAAAAATTCCTTGAAAGCAATAGTAATTCCCCCTAATGGCATATATTTAAAAATCAAAATAAATAATAAACCCGGAAGTATCATTAAATGAAGCTGCCAATCTTTTTGCCAATTTTTTTTCTTTCTCTGCACATTCGTTTTGTCTGCTATCTTCATTATTTACTCCTTCTCGCAAAGCTCTGTAATCTAAAAGCGGGACGATGTACTGTCCGCCCCGCTTTTAAAATTTACAGTTACTGACTAATTGCTTCCGCAATTTCTTCTGCAATTTTAGCTGCCCCAATATTATTATACGTTTCAACAAAAGTATCGAAATAAGAAATATCTTTATCGCCCATAATAATTGCAATATAGTCCGTCAACTTCTGCTTGTTTAATAGGGACTGAACCTTTACTGCAGTGGCTGTTGGTGCACCTGCATAATCGCTATACCGAACATTGTCAAAATCAATCGCAAGATAACCTTCTAAATAAACTTTCTTCCAAGCCCAAGACGTAGCTTCATCCAACTCTGTGCTAATAACATTCTGATAATCCGCGTCTTTTCCTGGTACATGCTCATCTCCATTTTCAATAGCTTTTAAGAATGTCTCTCCCCAATTAATATTTGCAGCCATCTGGAATGGCATTAAATTATTAACTCCACTAGTATCACGAATTTCTGGTTTTTCCATTAACTCATTATATTTAATATAAAATTCATTATCCTCCTTTGACTGTGCATAACCATCACACAGCCAATTCATCATTACTACTATTGCCTCTGGATTTTCAATTCCTTTTTTAGCATAAATATAGCCATAAACATTAAGCGGTACACCTGGCTTATAATTTTCCACTCCTTCAGCAGGAGGCATCTTCACTGCCGTCCAGTCAGCATCATCTACATTTGCAACACAGTCTTTCATTACACCAAGAGGATTGAAGAAGAGACCACAATAAATTCCAATTTTGCCAGCAGCAATCAATTCTTCTTCTTTTGATGCATCTTTAACTGCAAATTCTGGATCAATTGCACCTTCTTTATATAACTGAGCAAGTTTCTCCAGTGGCTTCTTTGCCTTTTCATCTGTACAACCAGCTTTAAAGCTTCCATCTTCTGCTTTTACCCAATATTCGTCTCTTGTGTATGCTTCGTACGCTGCCATAATATAATCAAGTCCAGTCAGATCTTTATCCAAATACAATCCATATGTATCTGCCTTACCATTTCCGTCTGGATCTTCTGTTGCAAACTTTATAGCAATATCTAATGCTTCATCCATTGTTTTTGGTGCCTCTAATCCTAAAGCATCTAACCAATCCTGACGAATCCACATTATTGGATAACTATCACCAAGCGTATTAGGAACAGGAATTCCCATATATCTTCCATCAGAATTTGTAACTGGAGCAAACAATCCTTTATCATTTTGCTCGGTTAATTGTTTTAAATCATCTGTTGCCCACGTTTCATAGACATCCGTCATATCTTCGACCATATCATTCTTAATTAAAGATGCCATCATTGTTGCATCAACAATCGCAAAATCCGGAATATCATTACTTCCAATTGCCAATTGTAATTTTTCTGTCATTGACCCAGACGGTGCTAAAATCTGATTTTCTACATGGATTCCCATCACTTCTTCCCACATAGCATATGCAGAATTATTCTGAGCATCTTCTCCCTCTGCATAAGTTTTTACAACCTCTGGCTTTGCAAATGTTAATGTAATCACCGGATCATAAGTTTTTAACTTATCTTCTTCCGAGATTTCTCCTGCCAATGCACTCATCGGTGCTGCCATAACAAAACACAATCCGAGCGCTAACTGTTTTTTAATTTTCATAAGTATCCTCCTTCTCAGATAATATTCTATGTCATCGCGGCCACGACTTTTCATGTATTTATCCTACAACAGATTTTCTTATTTCAAAAGAGTAATGTTTTTACTTTTTGATACTTTTTCTACTTTTTATTTCAAATTTTCATTTATTCTATAATCTTTTGGTGTTTTTCCCACCGTTTTACTAAACACTTTCGTAAAATATCCAGGTGTTTCAAATCCGATCATTCGTGAAATTTCACCAATTCGCATTTCTCCTTCTGCTAATAATCTTTTAGCAGTTTCGATACGAACTTGGACGATATACTGTGACAAAGACTGCCCAATCGTCTGATGAAAACTCCGCGATAAATATGATGGATTAATATGAAACATTCTGGCAAGGCGCCCCAGTGATAGATCCTCTCCTGGATGTTCTGTAACATATTCACGAATACGATAAATGAGCAGATTTCCTTCCTCTTTTTCAATCTTTTTTTCTTGCTCGTCTTCAAACGTATACATTTGTCCATATTGCTCACAGCACATTACTTCTTCTATCATTTTTCTTGCAAGACGAATCCAACCTTCCCATTCGGTTTGATGAGAGACCAATAATGTACAGCAAATATCTGGACCCATATAAAGATAACTTTGCATTTCTTCTAATGCTCTATACACTCCGCTAAATAATTCTTCACTATCAGCTGCTTTCTGAATTAAAAATACAAATACATTATTTTTCTGTTCAAATCCATATACAGAACCATATCCATATGTAATCTGCTGCAACATTTTTGTTAACCATCCAAAAAGTTCATCTGTTGAAATTCTGACTTTTTGTTTTTCGAAACAAACTACCAGTACGCGAATGTTCCGTGTCCTTTCAAATGGAAAAACACTATTATTCAGTTGCTGAAAATCTGTTGTTCCACGATTCATTTGCTCTAGCAAAATTAATGATACTTCGTTTGTTTTTTGTCTGCTCAACGTTGCTGACATACTATCAAACATAAAATTTTCTGCCTGTTTATGATCTAACACATCAATCACATCTGAAATTTTTGAAAGAAGCTCCTCATCTGGCATTGGCTTTAGCAAATAATCAAATCCATGTAGACGCATTGCTTCTCTCGCGTACTCAAAGTCCTGAAATCCTGTAAGAAAAAGCACTTCTGTTTTTGGCCAAATTTTTTGCATCTTCGCCACCATTTCTAGCCCATTTATCTCTGGCATACTAATGTCCGTTAAAACAATATCAAACGGACTTTTCCTATACAACTCCAAAGCCTCCAAAGCAGAAGATGCTGTTTGAATTTCTTTCAACGGCATACCTGCCTCTTTAATCACTTCATATATTCCTTCGAGGATAATAGACTCATCATCAACCAATAATAAACTATACATATCATTTTCTCCTATAATCTTTTTCGTTTTCACGAAGTACAATCGTAATATTCTTAACTATTATCTACTGGCAATTCAAAATAAATACGAAAACTTTCATTTTCTTTACAGCAAAGCTGTAATCCTTCTTCGCATCCTATTGTCTGAAGACGTTTCTGAATATTCCATAATCCGAAACTTTTCTGAGGCAGTTCTTCTTGTTTTATCAGTTTTTGAATATTTTCACAAACCACTTTTGATGCCATACCACAATTATCGTCTACCTCACAGTGCAACATACCATTAAAAACAGATACCTTTACTATAATTTCACAGATCTTATGGACTTTCTCCACACCATGTCGAATTGCATTTTCAACCAATGGTTGAATCATTAACGGTAAAATCTGATATTTTTTGGTCTTTTCATCTGCAATAATCTTATACTCCATCTTTTCTGCAAAACGCATTTCGTTCAATTTTAAATAAATTTCCGTAAACTTTAACTCCTGTTCTACCGTGATCCAATTATCTGCTGCATATGTCATTATTTTAAAATAATCACCTAAATACATGCATAAATTCGCAACACGATCACTCTCTCCACTTTTAGCCATTCGATATCCCATATAGAAACTGTTATACAAAAAATGTGGATTAATCTGTGCCTGTAGTTGTTTACGCCTAGCCTGCTCAGTCTGCACCTGCTTTTCGTATACTTGGCGAATTAAAATTTCAATCTGATTAACCATCTGATTATATTGTCGAAATACGTACTGAAATTCTGCTGGTTCTTCTTCCGACAAACGATAACTCCACTCCTGATGTTCAATTGCTTGCATTGCAGTTACTAATTTCTTCATTGGACGTGCAAGCATATGATGAAATACTCCACCAACTCCAAATGGTATTGCAAGAATAATCATTGAAATCAACATCCATACTTGACGTATTCGATGAATACCTGCAAAAATCTGTTTTTCCTTAGCAAATAAATATACTCGAAAATAATTTCCTGGTGTATCTACACAATCATACAGCCAAACGGTTTTATCGGCACTAGTTATCTGGGAAACTCCATTAGTTTGTTCCACTTCTTTTTTCAAAATTGCATCATAAAACGCTGATACATTCTCTCCTCTCTGAGAATTGCCTAACAAATTTCCTGTATTTCCGTCCACTAAAAAGCAATCAAAATATCCTGGATTCAATGCATTTAACATAGTGCGAATATGTCTTACCGAAACCTCTACACCTACAACCGTTCCTGATGCACCTCGGCTTAAATATACCATGCACCCATTAGTAGAAAAGAACACATTATCTATTTCATTCAGACACTTCTCAATGTTCTCTTTATATACATTCGGAATCTCCGTCAGTGCTTCTGAAGCACGTAGTAATTCATTTGTCTGAGGAATTACCAAAAACACATCGTCTATATACATACTAAATGCACGATAATTTTTTAATTTTTCATACGAAGACTGAAACGCAATATAATCCTGATAGTCAAATTCTTCCTGTTCTCTTTCATTCAAAAACGCAGCAACTTCATTATCCACGCACATCTGCTGCAGTAAATTAGTAATTCGACTCAAATCTGCGTTCACAATTGCTGTGTAATAACTGACTCTTTCCTTCTGTCCCTCCAAAATTGTTTCTGTCATTAAATGTTGAGTCCAATATAAAACAGACATTAAAAGAATGCTAATCACACCCCATATTATCATAAAAAAAATTAACAGTTGAACCGTAATAGATTTCTTAGCTCGCATCCCCATTCTTTTTTTCCTTTCTGCTTTGTAAAATTTTGTAATCTCAGTATATCACACTTTTCATTTTCATCTAGTGATATTTTTACTCGAACATAAGAGCCTGCCATAAGTATGCGTAAAATTGATGCATACCCATGACAGGCTCTTTTTCTATAATATTATTTCTTTTCTCTGAAAATCGCACGGAAAATCAATCGTACTAGCGGACCGCAATAAAACATCTGATACAAAATTGCCATCGGGAAATTCATACCCCAGGTCTGTACCCATGTTGGGAAATCCTTTGTATCCTTAAAAAGAATCGTTGCGATCAGGCTCATTATCGGGCACATGATGCAGCAAATACAAATGGAAATCGCATAAGTAATAAACTGTGGACGATCATCTGGGCGCATAACCGTAAATGCAAGCATTCTTGCAATCTTTCCGACTACAAAGAATTCTAAAATAAATGCAATTGGAACCATAATAGGCATCTCATGAAGTGCTGCTATAAAGGTTTCACCTCTCACACCTCCCATATTGAGCGCGACATTATAAACTATCATCCCGTAAACCATAATGGTCGCCATTATTGCTGTGAAAATAACATCTTGAAACTTATTTTTTGGCATAAAAAAATCCCTCCATCTGATAAAATAATACAAACAACTTGCGTGGCGGCAATTGCGTCATGTGTTGTTCGTTATCATCCAAATCATCCGAAAGGGATTGTGCGTTTCCAATATGCAGTCACTTATACTGCAACCATTTTTCATTGCTGCGCTATTTTACCACATTTTTTTTGTTCATGTAAGTGTTTTTTTCTATTTTTCTTTGATTTGAGATATTTTCCATGTTTTGCACACTTTTTATTGGAATCATTTCAGTTCTTTTATAAAACTGCGCGGTGTCATTCCATATTTATTTTTAAATGCCCGATGAAAATAAGACAAATTGTGAAAGCCTACCGACAAGGAGACTTCCAAAATAGATGTATTGCCCTGCTCAAATAGCTCCACTGCCTTTTCAAGCCTGACATTGTTTACATATTCCACACAAGTCATGTTCATATGCTTTTTAAAAAAGCGCATAAAATGATATTCACTGAAACAGCAGATTTTTGCAAGTTCCTCTACGGAGATTGTCTTTGCATAATGAATTTCAATATAATCCAACACGTTTTTTAGCTTATCAGATGGCGTACCCTCCTCTGGCATCATATTTTTTACCTGCTTTGTGCTGTATTGAAGCAGCAGAAAAATCACCTGCAAAAATAATCCCTTTAATGCAAGCTCATATCCTAGCACCTCTTCATGATAAAGTGATGCAATCTGATAAAAAATTTTTCGAATTAATACATAGGCAGGATGCTTTGGCGTAATCAGGCATGGCAATATTAATTCATGATTCATAATAGGAACAAAATATCGTGTTGAACATATATCCGTTGAATTTCCGCCAAGAAAATTCATATGAAATACATATGTTTCAGAAACCATCTCTTCATTTTGCGGCTGCGCTAATGAAACACTATGAAGAAGAAGCGGCAAAACAAATAAAATATCTCCTTTTTTCACTTCATAATCTACCAGATCAATCTGATAAAGACCCTCTCCCTCTGTAATAAGCGTCAGCTCTGCCTCTTCATGCCAGTGCGTCGTAACTACCGGATAGACTAAGTCCAATTTTGTGATATATTTTTGCATTGGAAATAAAGTCTCTCCATGCCTTGCGCTCTCTTTTTGCTCTGGTGACGGTACATACAGCTTTTTCAAAGTGTCTCCTTTCCTTTTTCTGCTGTGTTATACTAAAACGCTCAAATACAGCAGGATTGTGTTATATGATGAAAAAATATTGCAAGAAAAATTGATTTTTGTTTTCTATAATAGCAATATAATACAATTTATCTTTTTTATCAAGCAAATTTAAATTTTTGACAGAATGGAGGCTTAATTTAAATGAATACAATAAAGAACTTACATCCAACAAATAAAAAATGGTGGCACGACAAGGTTGCCTACCAAATTTATCCAAAGAGCTTTCTTGATACAAACGGTGACGGTATCGGTGATTTACGTGGTATTATCTCAAAGCTTGACTACTTAAAGGAACTTGGCGTTGACATTATTTGGCTCTCACCAATCTACAAGTCACCTTTTGTTGATCAGGGCTATGATATCTCTGACTACTATGCGATTGCAGAAGAATTTGGCACCATGGAAGAGTTTGATGAACTTCTTGCTGAATCAAAAAAACGCGGTATCTCAATCATTATGGATCTTGTTATCAATCACTGTTCTGACAAGCACGAGTGGTTTAAAAAGGCACTCGCAGACCCAGACGGTGAGTATGCTGACTATTTCTTCTTCCGTGAAGGCAAAAACGGCAATCCGCCAAGCAATTATCGCTCATATTTTGGCGGCAGCTGCTGGGAACCAGTTCCAAACAGCAACAAATATTATTTACATATGTTTGCAAAAGAGCAGCCTGATTTAAACTGGGAAAATCCTACGCTCTTACAAAAGCTTTATGATATGATCAACTGGTGGCTTGAAAAAGGCTTAGGCGGTTTTCGTATTGATGCCATTATCAATATTAAAAAAGATCCTTCATTCCCTGACTATGAGCCTGACGGTGACGACGGACTTGTAAGCTGCTGGGAAATGGTCGAGCACGTAAATGGTGTCGGTGACTATCTGGAGGAGTTAAAAAAGCATACATTTGAAAAATATGATGCCTTCACTGTTGGTGAGGTTTTCAATATGAAGGGCGATGAGCTTCGGGAATTTATAGGCGAAGATGGTCATTTTTCTTCTATATTTGATTTCAGTGCCGCATGCTTAAGTGACGGCAAGCACGGCTGGTATGATTCACCTTCAATTGAATTTAAAAAATGGCGCGAAACTATTATCGACTCTCAGCTTAGAAATCAGAACTATGGTTTTGAATCTAATATTATCGAAAACCATGATGAGCCGCGCGGTGTATCACGCTTTTTGCCTGAATATGCCCACACGCCATCAGGTGCTAAAATGCTTGGAACAATAAATGTGCTGCTTCGCGGACTACCATTTTTATATCAGGGTCAGGAGATCGGCATGCAAAATGCCAAATGGAATAGCATTGATGAGTTTGATGATATCAGCACAAAGGATCAGTACCATGTTGCAAAAGAGGCAGGACTAAGCGATGAGGCTGCGCTTGAGGCCTGCAGCAAAATGAGCCGCGACAATGCCAGAACACCTATGCAGTGGACAGACGGCGAAAATGCTGGATTTACAACTGGTACTCCATGGCTGAAAGTAAACAGTAATTATACCGATATCAATGTAAAGAATCAGGAAGCTGATGCACATTCTGTATTAAACTATTATCGCAAGCTTATTGCTCTTCGTAAGTCAGATGAATATAAGAGTCTCTTCACCTACGGCGAATTTGTGCCTGTTTACGATGATACAGAAAGTATCATGGCTTTCTATCGAAAGGATGAGTCAAAGTGTGTTCTTATTGCTGCAAACTTTGGAAAAGAGCCTGCTTCTGTGACACTCAAATCCCAGGCAGCACGCATTCTGTTATCCACAAGACCAGACGGCAGCGTACAGATTGATACCACATCTGCACCGAAACTGACACTTGACAGCTGCGAGGCAGTTGTGATTGAATTGTAATTGCTTTGGACAAAATTGCTTTTCCTGTTCCTAATAAATAAAAAGGAGGAAGCACACATGAATCAAATAGAGCGAAGAGATGCCGGCCTTGCTTATATCTCAGACGACTCCGTTTTTGAGGAACAAAAAAAATGCAGACAAATTCTGCAAAAACTAAACTTTATTGACCGTTCTGACTTTGCTGGAATCTCCGAAATAGTAAAAGAACTTTTCGGAAAATCAGAAGGAGCCTTTGTCAATCCACCATTTTATTGTGACTACGGCAGCCACATCGAAGTCGGCAAAAATTTCTTTGCCAACTATAATTGCACTCTTTTGGATGTTGCAAAGATCAAGATTGGTGACAACTGCCAGATGGCACCAAATGTCGCAATCTACACAGCTGGCCATCCAATTCATCCAGTTAGCAGAAATTCTGCCTATGAGTACGGTAAAGAAGTCACAATCGGTGACAATGTATGGCTCGGCGGCAACACCGTTGTCTGCCCAGGTGTCCACATTGGAAATAATGTTGTCATCGGTGCTGGAAGTGTTGTGACAAGGGATATTCCAGACTGGTCAATCGCCGCCGGAAATCCGTGCAAAGTAATCCGCAAAATCACAGATGCCGATAAGAGACGCTTATTCCACAATGAAGACATCGACGATGAAGCCTGGGCTGATATCACATCAAGAATGAGTTTCTAATTATTTTTTGCAGAACCACAAAGGACAGGGAAAACACTTTCCCTGTCCTCTACTCAACACCAGACTAGTCAATCGCATCTTGCAATTCATGCAAAATGATCCGCAGCATTACGGAAGATGACAAGCGACTCCCTAGGGCCGGGTGTCAGGCACTTGTCCCTCTTTGAAATCTGACCCATTGGTTCTTTCATCGATCACATAACCAAAACACGTATATGATATCTCCCTACGTTGGCATTATCCAAAAGCACTCTATTAATTTGCAAAATTGATTACAACCGGATCAGAAGTAGAAATCTCGTCATATGTGTCTGCATCTGACACAACAACACAAAACTCCAGAGACTCTAGCTCTTCCATTGGGCAATAATCATCAGAGTCCTCATACATGTCAATCACTTCTTTTGTTTTCTTGCCTGCTACAATATCAGCATAAAATCCGGTATAGCACATAAAGCCATTGATTGATTCATCATCATACCCTACATTGATTTTCTTATCTGTAAGATTCTCAATAATAAAATTAATCGTGTATCCATCTCCGTACTCATTTTCCTTGAGTCCATTGTATGTAACGATCACAGAATCATCCTGATATACAATATCACCCTCTACTGTTGCGTCTTCTCCACGTAACGTTTTTAACTCTGCTTTCAGCTCGGCAATCTGCTTTTCCAACTGCTGAATCAATTTTTCAATTTCAGATGCTCGGTCTTCACCTGTACCACTCTCTTCAGTGCTGTCTACCTCAATACTAGTTTCCTCTTCTGTGCTAGTCTCTTCTGCCATTACTGGCATCGCTACGGACATAATGGTAGCTGCTGCTAATGCATAAACATATCGTCTCATAGGGCAATTCCTCTCCTTCATAATTATTGTTTTAATTGTAACAACAATACAATTATTTGTCAACTGCTTGACGAATATCTAATCGAACCAGATCAATTCCTGATTTCACAATAAAACAGTCTAGATATTTGTTTCTATCTTTCGTTCTCTGTTGTTACATTAAAATCCGCCTCATCATCGATAACAATACAATTCACTTTTTTTGAAAATGCAGTGCAGGCATCCAGTGCAATAATGCCCTCGCCATAGTAAGGACTAAAGTCGGGATCATTTTCAAATTCTCCGCCTTTATTTTCATAATGAGCATGACCAAACGAACAGTGCCAATGACCACATACAATTTTCTTTCCAAGCTCAACTACATGGTTATGAGCAGCTTGCATTCCATTTTGCCATCTCGCCTGATTCCAAACTACTTTGTCAGCGTCTCGCCAATTGCTATTATAAATATATTCAACCGGATCAAACAGACCACCCTTTACTGTACATGGAATCCATCCATGGACGAAAATATAATGAGAAGTCTCATAATAGTCCAACATAGACGGTATGATCGTCTGTATCAGTGGACTTTTTTGCAATTTTTCCTCAACACTGTATGGTGTCGCTGCCAAATCACCTATCGTCATTTGCGTCAACTGCAAAACAGTATCCACAGTGCCATTATTTCGATGATAGGATCTCCAATAGCTATGATGAAACCAGTCTTTTAATAATTCCAGCATCAGATCTTCATGATTACCTCGAATCAGTATCACTTCATCCTTGGCAAGCAAATCAAGGATAAATTCTTGCAATTCTGCAGCTTGTTTGCCTCGATCAAACAGATCCCCACAGACAATCAACTTATGTTGTTCTGTGTCTGTGAAAAAACCTTTTTCAGTTAATGCAAACTTAAGTTCATCAAAAAAACCATGAACGTCAGCAACAACATAATACTTCATTTCTAATTGTATTCTCCTTCCTAGACTTTGAATGTCCAGTTTTTGGCTCTCAAATGCTACACTGGCAGGCAATCAGCAGACAGGGAGTTGTCTTTCTTGTCGCGCTTCTGATTTTTTCAGCACTCTTTGGATACAATGGAATTTTGTTGCTTAAATTGTTTCATTAATTTAGAAGTAAACTACTGTGGACAATCAATGAGCCAAAACAATGTCATTAAAATAAGACATTGTAGGCCAAAATAATCGTCCTCGGTGGTCACTCCAATGGTTGATTCATTATTTTTTCAAACTGCTCTACCGTCATGTTCGCCTTAGCAGCTGCCTTTTCAATGTTCAAGGAATTATCTCTAACTAAATCTATAAGAGTGATGAGCTTGCCTTCTGCCTTACCTTCTGCCTTACCTACAGCAATACCTTCCTGCTTACTTTCGTCAATCATATCTCTAACTGCTTTACACATGTCAATTTCCCCCTTTCCATCTGGAACATAGATTGGTGTATTCGTAATGTCGCGTATTACTCTCGCAGCATCATTATCCATAACCATTACCTGGCTATCATTTAAAAATTTCGACAACGCTTTCTTGTCTTTCGAATACTTAATATATCCAAGCACATCTCCAAGACTTGACGAAAACTTTTTTAAATCAGCTTTTGTTAGCTTATAGGGCCTGGTGTCAGGCACTTGCCTCCTTGATTCAGCTGATAACTTCCGCGACCATATTTTTCAAGCACTCCTTCGTCACAAAGTTTCTTTAATACACGCTGTAATTGCCTTCTGCTACAGTGAAGACTCACCATCGCCGCATTTACGCTAGTAATCTGATGGCTCGGCCAAATCTCATTCAAATATAACAAGACCTTTTCCTCTAACGTCTGAACAGCCAACTCTATTTTTGCCATCATCGACAATTTATCTGCCATCTGTGCCATGACAAATTTTAAAAATACGTGATCTCTCTCTAACATCGTTCGATTGCTGTCAAAAGGAATCGCAAGGCAAAGCACCGATTCCGTCGCTTCCGTAAAAAACGGGCTAAATTCATCCTTACAAAATTCAACATCGCCAAGCAAGGTTCCCTCTTTTGAGAGGGTGATGCTATAGGTTCGACTCGTTTCATCCATCCCGAAAATCTGAACCGTCCCACTTACAATCAAGAGAAACTGCCGTAACGGCATAAGAGGCTGCGTCAATAATTCTCCTTTTTCATATTGTAGCAAGTGGACTGATTGCGGTCTTTTTTGAAAGTGCTCACTTTCCTGCCTTAAAATAGACTCTATTCGTTTTTCATCATGAATTTCTTGCATACTACCACCTCTTATTTTTCTTTATTGTGCCATATGTCACAAACAAACGCAAGCAAATTTGTTATACTAATTTGCGGAATTTTTGAATTATTTTTTAGAAAGGATATTTTTATGGATACGATTTTTGATACGAAACATCTTTACCGAACCTACTTTAAAATGGCGCTTCCTGTCGTTCTCGGTTTGGTTGTGACACTCATTTACAATCTTGCCGACACCTTCTTTATTGCACAGACAAAAGACACCGCACTAATTGCCGGTGTCTCTATCTGTTCTCCTGTTTTTACCACACTGATGGCATTTGGCAATATATATGGTCAGGGTGGAAGCTCCCTAATCTCACGTCTTCTTGGTCAAAATAATCTTGAGGGAACCAAGCGAGTCAGCTCCTTTTGCTTTTATATTGCGATTGCAACCGGTGTCGTTCTTGCAATTTTAATGATGGCATTTTGCTCCCCTCTACTCACTCTCTTGGGTACAGATAGTGACACATTCTCCCATGCAAAAAACTATTACAGTGTGCTTGCCATCTGCGCACCGATTGTTGTTCTTAGCTTCATTCATTCCAATTTGGTTCGCTGTGAAGGGCTTGCCTCTCAGTCTATGATTGGAAGCGCACTCGGCACTGTCATTAACATTATTTTAGACCCGATTTTGATTTCCTTTTTCCATATGGGTTCCCTTGGTGCCGCAATTGCAACTGTAATCGGCTATTTGTGCAGTGATCTGTATTTTCTTGGACTGCTCCACAAAAAGAGCCACTGTCTGTCTACCTCTTTTGGCTATTGCAAAGTAAGTTCCGAGGAATTAAAGCAAATCCTTGGTGTTGGCATTACAGCAGCGCTGACCAATTTGATGCAAAGCCTCACTGTCATTGTGTTAAATCAATTTCTTCTCTCCTACGGCAGTGATCGAATCGCAGCAATGGGAATTGTTCTAAAAATCAATATGATCGTCCAGCTTGTCATGACTGGATTTGCCTTCGGTGCCGTTCCACTTTTTGGCTATCTGTACGGTGCAAAGCTGCATGGTGAATTGAAGAAACTGATTCGATTTTGCATGAGCTTTTTAACTGCGATCGCCCTTATTTTAACAATTGTCTTGTGCGTAAAATCAGCATTTTTCATGAACATTTTCGTACAAGATTCTGAGCTGATTACACTTGGCTCTCAAATGCTACGCTGGCAGGCAATCAGCTCTGTATTCGTCGGAATTATCCTAATATGTACGGTACTTTTTCAGGCAACCGGAAAAATCATCCCGTCATTTTTACTGTCAATCAGCAGACAGGGAGTTGTCTTTCTTGTCGTGCTTCTGATTTTTTCAGCACTCTTTGGATACAATGGAATTTTGATGGCTCAGGCAATTGCCGATGTGCTAAGTGCTGTACTTGCAATGTTCCTGCTCTACCGAATAAAGCTAATCTCATCTATTGCTTAATTTGTTTCATTGATTTGAGAGTAAACCACTGGGGACAATCAATAAGCCAAAAACAATGTCATTAAGATAAGACACTGTAGGCCAAAAGAACCGTCCCCTGGTCATTCATAATCACAAAGGACAGGGATATGTTTTCCCTGTCCTCTGTTGTTTTATTTTTGATATTTATATGATTCTTCAATTGCGTGAATCAGATCTACAATTAGCCTATTATACGGCGCTGCTACATTATAGAGCTTTGCCTGCTCTACAATTGCACCGTTGATTGCATCAATCTCTGTTTTTCTGCAGTTCATGACATCCTGTGACATGGACGAGTATCCTTTTCCTGCATCCTCGCATACATGATGCACCATATTTAATACTTCCATATAAGAAAAATGTGTACCATCTGCTTCTGCAACATCAACTGCCTCACAGATCATTTTTTCAGCAAAATCCCACGCGTAATGGTTATCGATCATGGAACGGATCGGAGAACGTGTGATTGCTGTGAAAGTATTTATAGACAGGTTCACAAAAAGCTTACTCCATATAATACGCTGAATATCATCAGAAATTTCTGCTGCAAATCCACTTTCCTCAAGCAGATTTGAAATGATCTGCAGATTGCTGTTTTCTTTTAGATTGCTGCCTATAGTTGTTGCACCTGTTCCGCTGTGACGCACATGACCGTTTCCATTGTTAACAGAATTATGCTTGCTTGTTCCAATAATAATATTTTTCTTCACAACGTACTGTTCAATCTTACGATCATTTCCTGCTCCATTTTGCAGTGTCATTACAAGCGTATGTTCCCCAAACAACTTGCGATTTGTTTTCAACGCATCTTCCGTATACGTAGACTTGACAAACACAATTACAAGATCTGCATCTTCCTTGTACTCACCAGATAAGCAGGCGCGAACTGACGAGAAATGCTGCTCTGTTCCATCCTCTTCTGACACTGTAATTCCATTCTTATTAATTGCATCTACCTGTGGCTGGTAGCTATCAAGCATAATGACCTCATTGTGTCGGCTTAAATAAGCACCATAGAGGCATCCCATAGCTCCCGCACCAATAATTACAATCTTCATATTTCATTACCTCCCATTTTTGACCGTATGTTATATTTTCAAAAACGCCCTCACGGGCTGCTGCCAGAGAAATTTGTTTGGTTTTCTATTTCCTCTGCGCAGTTTTTACGTTTGTGAGTGTGTGCCACTGGGGACACGAATTGAGCTAGCGGCCCCCGATAAAAGGCCAGCGGACCTGTCCCCCTGGTCACTTCAATTTAATCAGAAACTGATACGTAACACCTTCTTCAAGTTTGAATGTATCGTCTGCACAAACAACAGCTTCATTATCGGAGGCATAGTATATACAGTCAATCAATTTACTGCTGTTCATAGAATAAATGCCAGTAATACTTGGTGTTGACTGCACCATAACCCACTTATTTCCCTCTACTATCACAGTCGTCATTTCTTCTGTTTTGATGCTGACAGGTTCTTCTTTTCCAAAGTCAACACTCTGAGTGGCCTCGTACGTATTTCCAGTAGAAAGTTCTGTCACTCTGACACGATATGTTCTTGTAATAATACCCTCTTCTTTCGTTTCATCTTCATGCTCTATCGACCATGTATAACGTGTATCTGCTTTATCAAGCATTTTTTCTGTATTATCTGAATACACAAGCGTCAGTGAATATCCATCCACATTCAGTTCATCAAGATATGGCAAAAATGCGACAGGAACTGTCTCTAAATCCTGATCAATATTAAGCTTGACCCTAGTAAGCATCTGTCTTTCTTCCTCTGTCTCGCTCTGTGATTCTGTTGTCTGTTCAGAAGATTCCAAAGCTGACTCAGTTGAAGAAGGCTCTGTTTCTTCTACACTTGCACTAGACGGTTCAGCCTCACTAAATGTCTCTGGTATAGTTTCAGCAGACGTTTCAACTGTCTCTGGCATCACTGTTTTAGTTGTCTGCGCAGTTTCTGTTTGCTCTGTACTTTCTTCTGGAATATTTTCTGTGCCTGGTACAGTCGTTTTTTCTTCAAGCGGTACCTCCATTTCTTCTGATGAAATGACATTCTCCGTTTCCAAAACAACTGGTGCAGCAGCCTGCTCTTCTGTATATTCTGCTGTATCTATAAATTCCGAAGATCCTTCTACACCTTCAAATGCTGCAAAAGCCACTTTTGATGTATTTTTATCTACGCCTATCATTACCAAACCAACAGCTGCCAACGCAGCAGTCAATTGAATAATTGTTTTTCTCTTCACACGCAATCATCTCCTTACTCAATTCCTGTAGCCAAACTAACACTTTTTTTACTCTTTGTCAAGAATGATTAACCTGCCATAAGGTAGATCATATCAGTCTCCTTGTTGTTCTGGACGTCATCTCCCCATGTGATATGTAAAATGTAATAATTCACATAATAGCCGGTATCATCCACTTTATCTGGAAGCTTTACCGGACTCGATGTCTTCCAGTACAACGGCTCCGCAGATTGTTGAACATAACTATTTGTATAGTTGCCATACGTTTTCTTATGATATTCATCTGTGGCATAACGGTTATTTTCATCTATATTTAGATATCCGCCGGGAAGTGGAGCACCCTTCTTATACTTTTTCCCCAGACACTCAACCACGTCTGTGGATGCATTTGAGTCTGCCAGTGTGGCTGTATAGATTTCATAAGTAAACCCGATATTTGTGGTATGCGCCAGCTGCAGATCATAGCTTTTGGATGGCTTTTCACTGTATACACAGAACACCACATCCTTAGATTTTGACGCTGAAACATCAATATTACTAAGCTCTAGCTGCTGGATCGGTTTGGCATCTCCGGCTCCGATGAGCAGCGCATATGGCATATTTACCTTTGTTATTGTCTCCATGCTTCTTTGCATATACAGCCATGCAAACACCGGCAGTACCACCAGCGCAAGCGCGGCTACTGCCACAGCTGCTATGGCGCGCTTTTTTCGTCCAGACCATCTGGTTGTGTCTTTCTGTGTTCGATTCTGCTGTTCCATATCATCACCACCTTTTTGTTACTGTGCATCCAATGTCAATTTTGCATACTGGACATTTCTTCCCAGATACTGGTCTGCCATATTATAATAAGAAGCAATCGTTCCATAGACAGCCGGATTAAAATTAGACCGCATCAAAGAAAGTCTTTCCTCTGTAACGGTACTTTTAAACGTAGTCCGATCTGTCCAGAGAAAATACCGGTTTGAGCCACTGCCTGAATCAGCTGTTCCATTAACACTGCACATCTTTGTAAAAAGCGCTTTCGGAAGTGCACTCAAACTGGCATCTGCAGAACCAGACGCTGTCTGAGCGGTCGATTTTGCTGAATCTGTCGGAAACAACAGCGGATATTTTTTGGTATAGCCTTGTGGTGTTCTGATATAGGATTCGAGTACTTCCGGCCAGATCCAGTAAATCGTCACCGGATAAGCGGCCTCCTTGATCGCCTGATCAATCTGCCATGTCAGGCTTCCATCCTCATTTCTCATAAGGGAAGGTGCGCTGTTTGAAGCAGTTTTTACTGCATTGCCTCCGGCGTTTTCTGTATCATTTCCTGCGGTACTGTCCTTGGGACAGGTATTTGTCAGCGTCATAGTCCAAGGCTCTGCGTCCTCTGAAATCCACGCCTTGTATGAACTGTAGGAAACCGTGGAATTTGAGTCTGGCTTATCGCATCCGGCAAATAGCAGCACATGGCCTTCTAATAGCTGTTGGGCAGTTGAATCGGCTTCCTTTAATGACTTAACTGTCACAGTCGACGTATCGTCTGCTCCTTTTTTTTTCGCTGCCGCTGGTGTCCCTCCCCCCCGCATATGCCA
>OGUO01000707.1_pt1 | contig 24539 bp, 36 predicted proteins | sample 1553641 | NCBI WGS metagenome assembly OGUO01 (sample SAMEA2579980, study PRJEB22360) | human gut metagenome | biome: human gut; feature: human-associated habitat; material: faeces | place: Denmark | collected 2008/2010 | reverse complement strand
CAAGTTTATATTTCAGTACGAGTCGACCGAGCAACAAAGGATAGACTTGAAACAATCAGTGAAGTATTAGGAGTAACCAAGAGTGAAGCAGTACGCAAGGCTATCCTATATTACTTTGAGAATGCAGAAGAGGATTAACATATGACAATCAATAACATCATTGGCTTATTACAAACAGTAGTGGGCGTATCATTGGCTATTGGGTTAGGATATACAGTAAGCAATTGGTTCAAGACACTGGCTACTTCCGCTAAGAATGAACGTGTGAAGTTTGCATTAACCACAGCAAGTCAGGTAGTTTTAAAGGCGCAAGAGTTTATCGCTAATGGTTCCATACAACAATCAGACGCCGTATCAAACTTATTAAAGCGTATTAAAGATAATGGGTATGAGAAGTATTTCACAGAAGAACAAGCATTGGCATATGTTAAACAAGCCTATGCGACGAATAAAGCAAATGGAACGCTAGGAACTGTAAAATCTATTGTAGCAGATGACAAATTAAAAGAAGCTGAAGCAGTTGTTACTCCTACAAACCAAATAGGCTTTGTTACAACACCCGAAGCACCAGCACAATAAGGAGGTAATTATGGCATATACAATTAAACGAGATATAGTAGTTCCTGATAGATATGTTTATAACACAAGCCAATTACAACCCGGCTTTCATCAAATCCATTTACACTCAACAGGTAATCCTAACTCATCTGTACAGAATGAGCGAGACTACTTAGCTGGTCATTATAACTTGGCTAACTACACACACTTGGTTGGAATTACGAACGGTCAAGTTGATATTAGACAAGTGATGAATACAAACGGTGGTGCATGGGACGTTGGTGGTGACTGGAATTGGGAGACTTGGGGAGCGATTGAGTTTGTCGAGGGTTCTATCAAATCACAGGCCGACTTCAACAAAGCATATCCAGCCTATATTTGGTTGGCTCGTTACTTAGCTAAGCAAGCTGGCATACCTTATACGATTGATAACTCTAATATTTCAGGGATTAAAACCCACAACTATGCAAGCGCCACAGGTCATGGTTCAGATCACGTCGACCCAATTCAATTCTTAGCAAAGTGGGGTGTTAGTCGTTCTAAGTTAAATAAAGATATTATGAATGGAGTTAACGAAGTGATTAAACCTAAATTTAAAAATGATACACAGGTTCGCTTAATTAAAGGAGCCTCTCGAGCTAGTACAGGTACCAAGTTTACTGACTCGGTTAAAGGCACTTGGGGTAAAATTATTTATTCTACTCAATTACCAAAAACACAATCAAAATCTAAATTCTCATATCGGGTTGCATTCTGGTATCAAAACAACATCACATTTTGGTCAGTGTTAGAGCAAGACCTAGAAATTAAATAAACCTTTAAAAGCTGATTTAATAAGTTGGCTTTTTTATTTTGCAAAAGTGTTGACAATCAAATAATGACGTGTTACAATTAATTCATAAGTTAAAGGAGGTCACAAAAGATGACAAAATATATAGCTTACATGGTAGAATTTGACAACGTGACTTATTATGTGGATACTATTGATATGCAACTCACCGCTAGTAATTTCACATTAACACGCCAATACACAGGTAATCATTATGACCCAGCCTATCTCAAACGCCAAGCTTCGTTTAAGGTTAAGCGATTGATATTTGGCAGATTAAGCAAAACATTTAAAAGCGTTAAAGTGTTTGCAATTAGAGATGATGGCACACAGGAGCAATTATGACACACACAGTATGGAAAGTTGAATTTTTTGGAGAGGGTACGTCGTGGGAATATAATAACCTAACCTACGAACAAGCCAGTGAAAAAGTTAATAATTGCCCGCCAGAATACATGGCTTTTATGGAACCAGTAGATATCTTGGAGGTAAACTAATGACATCATATAAGAAAATAAACAAATTGGCTAGTATGGATGGATTTACAAGCAATTACAAGTGGAATTTAGAATTGTCACGAATGATGACAAACAAGCCAAAATTTCCCCATGTCAAGTATATTCACTCATGGATATCATACCGTCAAAGGAGAAACTGAAATGTTATATGAACAAAATTTACCACTAACACAAGCCTATAATGAAAAGCAAGTGAAGCAAAAACAACGTTACAACGAATCATTTGGCAGACTAAGACAAAAACAGAAAGCTACGATTGACAAACGTTTATCAAGAATACTAGAATATATCAATCGCACGAATGAAAAGGATATTCAAGTTATCGCTTATCATATTGGCGTATCTATGTCAACTATTAGAGCAGATATGAAGAGGTTACATTTAGAAATTGAAAGGGGTAAATTGGTATGAGTAAAGTTAGACGTGAGAGACATAAAAATTTAGTTTTTTGGCGTCAAATAGGGAAAACCATTAATAAAGTTGAAACCCACCATAATAAGCCAAGATGGAGGCGATGGAAAAAAGCAGAATATGAAAGGATTTTCAAAAAATGAGCAAAACAGACCGTATATTATCCCTCATCACCGAACTACAAACGGGTAAATATGTACTAGTTAAGGAGCACAGGGATAAATACCAATTAAGTGAAAGCACAGCCCAGCGAGACTTTAGATATGCCATAGATTACTTAAATCAACTTGGCGGGTCAGTTAAGATGGGTCGGGATACGGATAAGAATGTTAGATATTGGAGTGAGTGATGAAAACATTAAATGTATACAGCTATGATATTACAGGAAAGTTACCAAAGTTTAGAGATTTGGAGCTTTGGGAGATTGAGCGAGATAATATTGGCTTGTTAGGGGTGCAAGATACTTTCAAATCTGATTTTGATTATGTTAGTCCAGATTGTATTTTGGATTATTTATATAATCAACAAGGAACTTTCATGGGTAATATTTGGACGTATACCCTTGACGAAATAAAAGAACTTTTAAATAATGCTTGACAATCAAATAATGACGTGTTACAATTAATTCATAAGTTAAAGGAGATAATATATCATGAACTTAGTAGATAAAAAAGTATTTGTAATAGCTACCCGCAAATCAAATAACGACTCGTGGGAAACTTCTGGAGCAACGTACGGCAACTTAGTAGATGTTAACGCAACTGCCGATGGATTAGCCAAAGTGTTCACAGGAGAAGTCAAAGTGTTTGTATTTGATAGAGCACGAGAGATTGTAAATGTAAAGATGGATTATAAGGAGCCAGATAGATGATTGATAAGTTAAATGAGGACAGCGATTTATTAGTATCAGATCCCATATATAAGCCAAGTCATTACCAACTAGAAGACGGCACACAAGTAAAAGACCATATCACAAGTTTAACAGCTCACATGTCAGGGGTTAGGGCTTGGGCAACAGGTAACGCAATCAAATACTTGGCTCGTGCTGGTCGTAAAGATGATATGGTTAAGGACTTGAAAAAAGCACAAGAAAATATACAGATTATTATTGATGATGTTGAAAAGGAGCACAACTAATGAAAATTACAGTAAAAAATAACTATGGTAAAGTAAAGCGGGTTAAAATTGGTCTATCATGGACTTTCTTATTCTTTGGCTTCTTCGTCCCACTATTCCGAGGTGATATGAAAAATTTTATGATTGCATTAGCCATTGACATTTTAGGCGGGTTTGTAAGTATTGGTATTATCACGCTGGTATATCACATTTATATGTTTATCAAGTATAATGATGACTACTTACAAGACCTCTATCGACAAGGTTATCATGGACAAGAAAAGGGAGAGTTTTAATGCTAACCCTCGATGAAAAGATAATACACAAAGGCAAACCAGTTGGACTTCCTTATGTTGGTAGCAAGAAGAAAATTAGCAAAAAGATTGTTGAAATAATCAAGCAGAATTTTGGAACAGATAATACGGTTTATGATGTTTTTGGTGGTGGTGGTGCAATTACAGCTGAACTGATGATTAACGGCATCGATGTTGTTTATAATGACTTAGATAAAACAATTACTGATATGTTTAACCGTGTTTTAATTCAAGACAGAGAATGGATAAAAACGCTAATTGTTAGTCGTGATGAGTTTATTGAAATTAGAGAAAAAGAAATTAAAACGGTTGATGACGAATTAAAGTTGTTAGTCAATAGTTTTGGCAATAATCGAAAAGACTATTTATACGCAAAAGACATAAGTGATATTAAGTATAATCTAGCCGTTGAGATTTTAGAAAAAGAAGATGTATTATTCGGTTATAAAAAAACCACAACTTATCAAAGAGATGTTAATCTTTACGAAGATAAACTAGGATTCGTTGATAAACAGGAAAAACATATAGTATTACAACAATTAGAACGATTACAACAATTAGAACAATTAGAACGATTACAACAATTAGAACGATTACAACAATTAGGACAATTAGAACGATTACTAAAAACAATAAATAAAGACTATAAATATTTTTCGAATGTCAAAAATAGTATTTTATATCTAGATCCACCCTACGAAAACTCTGATACACGTAAATATAATTCGCAAATTGATTATCAAGAGTTCTACGATTGGGCTTATGAAATGTCAAAAAACAATATCGTATTATTGTCGAGTTATGAAGTTTCAGACGATAGATTTGAATGTGTTTATGAATTTAAAAACGCCAGAAGTACAATGGCTGGTGGTACGACTGGTAAAAGAACAGAAAAGTTGTTTATGGTGAAAGGATAAAACATGACAAATTACAACGTTACAATTAAAGAAATTACAAGTACAACAGCAGGACAAGGTTTCACAATCGGACAAGGTGGGGTTATCTCAATTGAATTTAATCCTACATTGGCAAGTAGTATCACTAATCAATTACCAAAAGGGGAGTTTTACCTAATTAAGTTCACAGATGAAAATAAATTCATGTATGTCCCTAGCGCTCGATTTAAGGCTACCTTTACTACTTCTGTTATAGTTGAACCAGAACCAATTGAAAGTACCTCAAACAGCCAATCAGAGACATCTAGCCCTATTAACGACTCAACAAGCCACAGTGAAACTAGTGAGTCAGAAAGCCAATCGGAAGTGTCAACTGATAGCCAAACTGAAACTAGTGAGTCAACGTCTAGCTTATCAACTAGTCAAAGTATAAGCGAACAACCAACCTTAGATTTAAGAGGTAAAAATAATGGATAATCAATCAAAAGAAAAACTAAATCAACTACTAGTAAAAATTATTTTATTCTTCGTACTAGTTGCTATTATTGCCTTACCTATTTGGCTATTCACACTGTTTGGTAGCATTGTATTCTCTATCTTAGTGTTTGCCGTTGAAATGGTTGTATCATTAGGTATTGTATTAGGATATAACAATTAGTCCTGTGAAAGGGGCTTTTTTTATTGCATATTTTATGATATAATATTAGTACACAAAATAAGCGAATGGAAACATAATAATGGCATGGGCTATGGATATAATCTTAACAACACTTCACAATTCACACATTTTTGTCGCAATTATATATGCCAGTTTTATTGATATATTTTTAGGTATTATTAAAGCGGTTGTATCTAAGTCATTAAATTCTACTATTAGCGCTTATGGCTTATTAAAACATTGTTTACTTATTTTAATCCCACCACTGACAGTACCAATATTTTTTGCATTGGGATATGGCGACTATTGGAGCGTATTTGAAACCCTTGTATTATTTACACAAGCACTTAGTTTAGCAGAGAATTGGATATCGTTAGGACTACCATTCCCCGAAGCAATTGCCAAGTATTTGGATAACGAGAAAAAAGAATTAGTTAAACAATCAGACGACCCAAAGAAATAGGTTGTCTTTTTTTATTTAATGTGATACAATGAATATATAAACTTAATTAAAAGGACGAACCAACATGAAATTTACGTACACAGAACACTTGGGATTTGATAAAAATAACCAACCAATCACAAATGATTACAAGTTTTTACGGACAATCAATACCGAGAAAATCTTTAAAGATGAAACTGGTGATGAATTTAACGCCCAATTAGGTGAGGTTGTAAGTAGATTGGCTAGTTTTGAACAAGACCCCACAGACCCTCAAAAAGCCAGTGAAATTACTTCATTACAGTTTATTGAGACCCGTCATGATGTTTTGAAATTCTTGTATGCCCAGACAGTTGATGGTATATTAGTACAAAATGAAGATACACGCAAAGAATATGAAGAGTTAGATTTGCCAGAGGGTGTATTATTCAATCAATTTCTTGCTAAGCTCACAGGTCAAAAGTAAGCATAAAAATGATGAAGGTGGAGAAAAGTATTACTTAATTTATAGGATAATAGCCTTTCTCATGTACCTTAATCAACCACTAAGCGAGATACTAACGCTTGACATAAGTGAAGCAAGTGAGATTATACGCCAGTACAATAAGTTAACATCTAGTAAATCAAAACCAAGTAAGCCAAAAGGATTACCAAAGATTGATTACAGCCAACAAAAAAAGCCAAATGATTGATTTCATAAGGCTTTTTTATTTAGTCTGGAGTTGCACTTAACCACTCTGGGTCTGTTGATGTCATAGCGGTTCCGATCCCTCTTAATGAAGCACTTGCGTCAACCGGAGAACCAGAATATATGGCTGATTGGTTGGCGTTATTGTGTAGTGCAATAGTCCAGTCATGTTGGTTTCCGTTAAAGTTGTTACCAACTATATATGTGCCAGCATCTTTTCCATTGATATCAGGATTAGCCCACGATGGCATTTTTTCAACCAGCCTTTTATTTCCAGAACTAAATGAAGATTTACCTGTTGTTGCCTGATATGAGAAATTTAACATATTACCTGCACGTACGATGGTTAATATTCTACCAAAACCATAAGGCATATTACCGGTTCTAAAATATGATTGGGGGTTAACTAGTGTCCATGTGCCAGTGCTTGAAGCGGGAAACGTTGATGATGACGCGTGTGATATATTGGCTTTCAAAATTGCATTTTTTAGATAACCATTGTCGGTATTGCTCCCATTTAATGAGTTTACCATAACTACATCACCAGCATTGTATTGCGTATTAGGTTTCCAGTTAGGGTATAGCCCAGCGGTTACTTGGTTTGCAAATGATACTGATGATGTACCATTGATTAACCAAATAGGTATATTGGCTTTTGTATCGCCTTTATTTAAATCTCCTGATGGATTATTGAAAAATCCCACCGTGTACTGGTTATTTTGAACTATTTCTCCATCTTGGTTTTGTTTAGTTAAATCTACAATCAAACCCAAGTGTTGCGCACCAGTAGTAGTTAGCTTGTACGTTGTAGTGGTAGTTAACTCAAATAATCTTCCTTGTACCAACGCTTTACCAGCTGTAACTTGAACCGCACCCCCTACTAAAGATGGAACCAATCCTGTGATAATTCGGTTACCAATGCCACTAAAAACAGCTCCGTCAGCGCTGGGAGATACGTTCATAAAGTCAGCTTGATATACTAATTCTGTATTTGCTAATGTCATGTTATTACCTTTCTTAAATCAAGTCTTGTAATTTGTATAAGTAAAATTCAAACGGTATCGAACTACCTGTTCCACTTGCCACAGAAACAGTTACGGTATTGGCGTTTAATATTGTTTGAATAGTGCTATATACAGAAAGTAAGTTATCCCAATACTTTGATGCTGGGAATCCTTTATTGAGGAGTGTAAACGTATCGAAGTTATCTAATGAGTAGCCAATCATATCACTTGAAATTTGAAGTGGCACATTAGTCTGGCTTGTTGTTAGAGTAGCAGACAACCCATTTGGAGCCGTTAAAGTCACATTTACGGTAGTTGTTTGTGATGGGATATTGATTATAAAACCATTATATCCATCAGTTTTAACCTCGTCTGTGATTATTTGGTAGCCATATTTATAGTTGTATTGATAAGTGTATTTTTTAGTCCCACCATTATAAGGATAAACAGTTGCGCTTGTACGCTGAACTGATGACTGCCACCTACCCGCTAATTCCAATGTTAGTTCGGCTTGTACACCATTCACGTAAGGGTTTTCTACAAAGTCAATCGTTTTAATCTTGGCTTGTTTACTAAATATCAAATCTGGATTATTTGTATTTGCCACGGATATTTGGTTGATTGAGTTTTGATTTTTAGCTATCCATTGCGCACGAGCTTGTCTACCATTATCATAATCAGACATAAAAGTCAATACCAACTTAACATCATAAGACGAATACATAAGTGAGATATTAGTTACTGATGTAAAAATAGAGTTTTCTCTTGGGTTTAAACTATCAAAACCCGACATGTCCAAATACTCAGATCCGACATTACTTGGGTCACTCGAGTAAATAGTTCCCTCGTTATTTTTTAAGTAAATTGTTCTAGTATCTGACATCTTTTAATCTCCAAATGTTATGTCGTCGTTATCACCCACAATGGCTTGATTAGTAGTAAAGTTTATCTCTCTTAATTGGCTTGTCACAATGTTATCCTCTAAATTAGCCAATCTAATATATTGACCAATGAAAGGACTATCATTCTGACCAATAAATAGGGGTGAACCATCTAATCTCATAACCATTTGAGACCTAATGGCGTATATGCTGGTTTTTAGTAAGCTGGTAGCACTTTCTACTAACTCGGATAATGTACCATTTTCCATACTTGCATAAGCCACACGAGGGGTTGCGCCGACATTGATAATACCGTTAGTTGGAATTTGGCTTGTTATAACATTGAAATTTTCATCTAAAATCGCATAATATCCATATAAATTACCGTCTTCTGTATATCCAAACACCATTGATGTCTCACTGTCCGCATTCCTTGATTGTTGTACGTACTCTAAAACGTTTGTAGTCGATAAATCAATAAAGTAATTTGGGTTATCAATCGTATTTTTCGTAGAACCACTAACCGCTACTCTAGGACTTGTTTCACCAATATAATAAGTAAATTGTATATCCCATGCACCATGTAAGCGAGCAATAAAATTCTTAAATATGGTATCAATCGTACTTTCGGTATGATCAGAGTAATTCGAGGTTTTAGTAATATCCGAAGTGATTGTCATAGAACCATTGTTTTTTAAATATGGGTTATTACCAGTCAAAAAGTTCCATACACTCATAATAGCATTGGCCAAGTTTACCTGTGGAAGATAAGAACCTTTACGGATATACACGTTTTCACTCAAATTCATAATAGGAGCAAAGCGATATGTTCCCTCATTAATCTTACTCAAAAACATAATTCCAATTGCTTCATGGGCTGGTCGTGAATAATTGGCGCTAATTACATATCCAGCTTTCATATTGGTTGCGTCCATTATAATATCATTTTGTCTAGGATAGTAGCCAAGTTGGTTGGGTTCTGTTAAAAAGACCACATCAATAAAACGTGTGCCATCTAACTTTAGAACGTCGTTTTTTATTAAGACATTCATTGTGTAATATTCCCATGTAGCGTCTGTTGAACGTTGCATGATTGTAACAGCTTTTCCAGTCTTTTTCATACTACGATTATATCACATTTTAGACAATAAAAAAAGCACTTTTAATCAGTGCTTAATCCAACTCTACGCAATTCACGTTTAATTTGAGGTACAACCGAGTCAGGGTTTGTACCGTTAACATTAATGATAACTTGATTAGATGTTGTTGATGTAGATGTTCCAGCAGTAGCCAATGAACCACCAGCCAATCCGATACTTGGTAATGATATGTTACTCATTGAGCCAGTCAATTGGTCTTTTAATTTTTGTGCGTGACTACTAATAAATCTATCTTGGCTTGTCATACCAACCGCAATACCTTGAGGGATAAACTTACCGACCATATCTCTCATCACACGACTTGGCGAATGAATACCAAGTAATGAACGTATTTTCTTTGGTATCATATCAGTAAGAGCACCAATGGCAGATGTAACTGATTTCCATGCTCCTTTGATACCACTAGCAATGCCGTCAACAATATTTTTACCAATGTCAGCAACATTTCCAATGGCTTTACTAATGGCATTAAACACACCAGAGAAGTGACTACCAATTTTACCAGCTACGCCAGATACTGATTTGATAATTCCCGAGACCATTCTACCAGCAAATCCTATAATGTTACTGAATGTATTAGCTATTCCACGACCGACACCACCTAAGCCAGAACCCATAATTCTAAATCCATTAGCAATATTATTAAATACACCAGATAGTGAACTAAATAGTCGAGAACCAAAACCCATAATCCCGCTAAATACACGACTTACTACGCCACCAACAACTCCTAATACACCATTAAACCCAGCAAATTGTCCCATCAATTGACCAATAAAACCAGCCACAGTGACAAATATAGGAGCCAAGGCTTGAATAACAGACCCAACAAATTGAATTACAGGAGTTAATACCCTAGCTACACCAGCCAAAACATTAAATGCGGTGGTTAATGCTCCCATCACGCCAGATACGAACCCACCTAAGAATGCCCCTAATATTTGGAACACAGGCATAAGGCTTGAGGCAATTACATTGACAATTGGTTGAATAGCGTTCCATAAGTTGACAAATGCTGTTAATAATGGTTGTATAGCAGGAGTTACATAACCCAAGAATGTTTGGAACCCAGCTTGTAACGCTGGTAATATGGCTTGTGCTAAATTAGTCAAAGCGCTAAAGTCCATAGTACCCAATACGCCACTAATAGTCGTTGAAATAGTAGCGAACAATGTTTGAATCTGATTACCACTACCGACTAAGCTACTAATAACCCCAGATAGTCCAGAAAACGCTTGCGGGATCGCTTGACCAATTGCTCCAAATGTCTGTTCTACCACTGTTCCTAATTGGCTTATAATACTGCCAATTCCAGTTATTTGTCCTAATGGGGTAGTAATATCTAATGACTTAATCCCATTGTTAACAGCAGTGATCATATCTGCAACACCACGAGTCACAGCAGTTTTTGCATTAGCCATTGATGTTCCAATACCGCTCGTACTATCTTGCGCAATCTTAGATAGTGAAGCAATACCCCCACCACCGTTTTTATCAAGGTTAACAAGTGCGTCATTAAATTGAGATACTGAAATGGAACCATCAGATAAGCCAGACTTTAGGACACCAGTCGTAATACCCATTTGCTTAGCCATAGCATTCAAAGTTGGGCCCAAACCACTATCAATCATCGAGTTCCATGTTTCAGCGTCAATCTTACCATTTGAAAATGCTTGACTTAATTGGGTAATTGAGTTAGTAACCTGTTCAGTTGTTCCACCAAACCCTAAGATACCATCGTTTAATGCCTTGAATACACTAACTGACTGTGGCATATTACCGTTAAGCGAAGATGTTAACAATTGTACACCAGAAACGGCGCTATCAAGAGATGTTGGTAATCCGTTAATGGCGTTTTTCAGGTTATTCATTTGAGTATTAACAACACTAGTCTTAACACCCATATTTTGAAAGTTACGAGTGGCATTAGTCAGAGTATCAATACGAGTGATAGCACCTTGAACATTATTTGTAATTAATGAAAATGCTTTACCAACAACCGTAGCACCAATTGCACCAATAAAAGAACCCATAGCTACTGTACCAACACCGAGCTTTTGAGTTAAACTACTGGTCGATTTGCTTGCTTGATCTAATCCGCCAGTTTTTGCGCTTGCTAATTCAGCTTTTAATTTTACGGCTTGACTTTCTGTTGTTTCTATGTCTCGTGAAAGTTTTTGAGCCTTAACACTATTTGCGTCAAATCCCTTACTAGCTTGCATACTTGCCAATTGGCTTTTTAAGGACTTACTTTTATTTTGTGTGGCTGTTAATTGGTTCTCTAAAACACTAATATTCTTGGTTAAAATACTAGTATCGCCTGTTAATTTGAATGCGCTATTAAGGTTACGTGATTGATTAGCCAATGAACGAATGTCGCCATTGATTTGTGCAATTGATTTTGTAACAGAACCAACATCTGCCCCAATCTTCAATAAATATGATGAACTAGTAGCCATTTAAAAGCTCCTTTTGATGGATTACCCAGCTAGTGAGTAAAAAAACGTCTTAGAATGCCGTACAGACACCCCTTTATTCTACTTATTATATCATATTTTAGGCAATATAAAAAGCCCTAAACAAATAAATGTCAAGGACTCAATGACTGTTATCCGCCTATAATACCCTTAAAATCAGCGGGCTTTAAAATCTTAGTTTTGTATGTGTCAAATACTGAGGCATTTTTGGCCGTTCTAGTGACAATGAATTGCTTAACAATACCCTCACCAAAATCAAAACCATCAACGTTCAAAGTACGAGAATAAACCTTAGGGTTGATTTCATCTTCGTCTTCATCGTCACTTTCCGTATAGGCACCAGAGGTTACACCATAATAGACTTCTAGTTTCTTAGTAACTGTTCCCTTATCGTCTTGCACGTCCAAAATTCGTTGAACAGAAAACTTAGGATACTTTCCGTTATCAGTAAAGCCTGTTCCACTATCCAAATAACCCATTTGCTTCATTTCATCTGGCGTATATTGTAGATTGTCTTGGTCGATAGTCAGTGTCTTAGCATTAAGCAAAGTCATGTGTGTTTGAGCGTCTGCATAAATCTTTTTACTATCTTGATCTACAGATGGACTAAACTTTTGTACACCAGTTGAATAGCTAACTGCGCCAGTACCATCACCACCCAAACCATAAGTGACCTCTTGCGTACCGTGTGTAATTTGTCGTGTATCATATGCCATGTTTTTATTATCCTCACGTGAGTTTTATATCTTATGTGTATTATATCATATCATTTAACAGATGTCAAAAATGATTTACCTAATTGGGTTCGATACCGATTGAAAAAGCCAGCATGGACTCCCCGCTTATTTTGAACGTTGACAATTTCCATAAACGCTGTCCCCTCTTTTCGATAATCATGAGTGGGGTAAACAACCGAGTAATATTTTCCATGTTTAACCGATACGCCACTAACCATTTGGCCAGTTCTACCTTTAGGGGCCATAGCACGCCATATACCCAAACCTGAGTTAGATTGTGAAGAGGCTTGTTGTGCTGTTTTATCTCGCTTTTCTAACACTTTGGCGATTGCAAATTTTTTAGTACCGTTCGTAATATCAACTATTGAATTAACTCTCTTAACCATTAGAGAACCACCACGTCTTTTGTATATTGAACCAATGTATTAAGGTTTTCATCAATCGCAATTTCAGAGACTTGTGTATAACCTAAATCAGCCAACTCTTCTGAATTATCTACTGTGGCATATACATTTAAAGTAACTCGCCAATAATGTGGTGTTTGATCTGCGGTTCCTTTAGTAGTGAGATAATTTATGATCGCTGATGTGTTATCAATTGTATTTAAATCCGCTTTCTGACCATACCAACTAACACTAGTAAATTTGTCAGATAGTTCGGTTTGATATTTGCTTAACTTATTTTTAAAATCAGCCATTAGCGATTACCACCCGATCCAATTTCTAATTTAATACTATTTATACCACTCTCTTGTTTGTTGAGAATAATATAGCTTTTTCCCTTAATTGTAACGGCATCAAATTCTCCAAAAGTATCAACATTACCGTGAATGACAAGATTATACATTAACCGTTTATTAGTATTGATTTGATACCAGTTTTTAGCGACAATTCTTGGTTGTTCTAATCTGCCATTAACGGTCTTGGTTAGTTCCGTATTCCCCAGCTTATTGAATAATTTGGCACTTACAATTCTCATTCTTGCCACCACCTGAAGTATTCTTCTAAGTCTGACATTTTAGAGTCGTGATATTGCCAAAGGGCGGGAGTTAGAGCATCACCAAAAATACCGATATAAATAACCTCCTTGGCATATTCATATAAGTTCTTATTCGTTGTGTCAATCGTAAGCGTTGGGTTTAATCGTTGTGCTCTATTGATAGCGGAATTTTCTAACTCCTCAATAGTCCCAGACCAATCAGAATATGTGTCATCATCAACGTTTAAATATTTTTGATAATCAAAAGTAGTCATAATAGTCGGTTTCCTTTCCCTAAATTATAACATAAAAAAAAGACTATTTCTAGTCTTAAATTTGATTGTAAATACTATGCTGTAACAGATGCTGACAATGCACGGTTAGCGGCCAACAATGAACCAGCTACATAAGCACGACTTTCAACATATTGTGCGTTTTGTTGGATTACGAATGAGCCAAGTGTTTCAACCCCTGAACCTTGGAAACCAATTAGGTATGAATTAATATCAACAATGACATAAGGGATTTCAACTTTAAGCCCTTCGGCGTCTAATACATCAGTGGGAACCATTGCTTTAGCACCGAATGTGGTTTGCCCTAACAAGATAGCAGCACTCACAGCACCATCACCGCTTGCCAACTTGGCATTAGCTGCGTTTGATAGGAAGATAACCTTTTGAGAACCCTTAACCTTAGCAAAGTCAGAGATGATAGCTTGTCGTAAGTCATCACCAGTATATGTTTTTGGCAATTTTGTACCAGTCACTGTCAATTTGTCACCAACGATTGGATAAACCGCTGTAAATGGTGTTCCATCTTCGTTAACAACCCCACCACGTAGAATAGCTTGTGCCAAACGTTCGATAACATAAGCCGGTAATTCACGCATTAGCCAATCAACCAAAGCGCCACCCTTTAAGAATGTCATGTGGTCGAGACGTTGCAACTTGTAAATAGCCATAGGAACCAAGTTACGAATTTCGAATTTAGTCTGTTGGACAGTCTTATCTGCCAAACGCTTATGACCCAAAGCTCCAACGGTGTTCTTAGGTTCGATTACAATTGAACCGGCTTCGATATTAAATACAGGCTTGAATTGAGAAAATACAACATCTTCTTCAACCGCTGTTTCAATAGCTGAGATAATTTTAAGCGGTACCAAGTCGGCTTCGTTAACGTCTTGTGTAATTACGCCAGCGTTATCCAACTTTTCGAGCCATTGCTTTTGAAAGTCTTTTCCGTTATTACCTGCTCCAAATGCCAAAGTAGCATAATCAGAAACGGCTTTATTACTCTTCAAATATGATTGTAATTCCATTATAATATTTTCCTCACGTGAGTTTTCTAGATTAGTGTTAGTATACCACAATAATTATTATTTGTCAAACTTTTTCAAGATTTTGCCTAGTCGTAGTGCTTGCATGTTATCTGATACACTCAACTTTTTAACAAAACTAACCAACTCATCTACGGACTCTGTTGCGTTGTCAGGTTGTGAGTCATCTGGATTGTCTGGATTATCTTTTGGTTCTGGTGACTTGATGAAATCAGCCAAGTCCTTTTTTACGTCAGAAATTGCGTCTAATACATCTTGAATTGTTGGTTGCTTGTCATCTGTGGGTGTTGCTACTGGGTCTTGGTCTGCCATTTTAATACTCTCCTGTTTAATAATTTCTAGGCTTTGTGTAATAGTTGCTTTTGGGTCTGCTGGTACTGGTGTTACTGACAACTCCAATAAATCAATATCATCAATGTTATTGTTTTCATCAATTTCTCCAACTCCAAATCCAATTGAGACGGATAGGACGCCAGCGTGAATACCATCTAAAATTTGCTGACGATTAGAAACGCTTTCAAAAATACTGCCAGAATAAGCCAAACCCTCATCATCAACCGAAGTCATTGTAGCTTCCCCGATTGGCATGCTAGACCAGTCGTGTGATAAAAGTAATGGTACCTTTTTCCCGATCACTTTTTTACCAGCTTCTTGGGTTACTGTAATCCCAGAACGAGTGCGGGTTAGTGAATTAGCTACGCCCTTAATAATTCCGTCATTCGTTTCCGTCTGTGCTTGTGTTATTAACGTTGCTTGTGTTTTCATTAGCCGTGCTCCCTGTTTGTAATAAGGCATTAACTTCTGGATTGTTAAGTGCCACAGCATTTTTGTTACTAAATATAATCTGACCTAGTCCATCTGGATATGCTTCGAGACCTAAGTTTTCACGCAAATCATCATTGACCGTAGTTCCCGTGTAAAGCGTTTCTTTGGCAAATGTTGTGAAGCTCTCTAATGTGGCAAATTGAACTAAGTCAAGTATAAGTTTGATACGTGAACCAGCAATATATGAATTATAGTCAAATAATTCAGCATTAAGTAGTTCTTCAAATGCCCCCATCAACGGTCTTAATTGACTTGCGTAGAAAGCTCGATACTCTTCTTCGGTATATGAGCCATCAAGTAATTTAGATGATATGTGGAGCTGTTCATAAATTAAAGCACGTAAATCAGCCAATGCGGTGCCGTCTGGATTGGTAAGGTTAGCGTGGTCTTTCGTACTTTCGTTGGTGTTAGTTAAGAATGAGCCGAATCGTTTAATCTGATTATTTACTGCCGTCAATCGTGGGTTACTTTTATTTTGAAAATCGACTGATTGGTTCTCATAACCATTAACGTTTTCATTTTCTTTTCTAACGTCATTAGCTTTGATAGAACTTTGGATTTCAAGAACGTTTGAACTCTGTTTCGTACTTAAAATATCAATCAAGTTAGCATATTTGTCTAACAGTGTACTTGGTCGTTGCAACTTTAACTGTGGATATTCATAAACCTTAAAACCTTGCTTATCAGGTTGTGTCGAATAAATCTCAATACTTGTTGGAGCTTTAGCATTAGGAGCAAAGTAAACCTTATAATAAACTCTGCCAAATTTTAACAGGCCAAAAGCAAACTCATACATCATCTGATTGGCTGTTTGATTGTCACTTGGTTTTAAATTAAGTAAATAGTCTAATCGTTGATTGTTGCTAACGTTTTTTAGGACAAACTTGCCTTTTGTAAATTCACGAGCAATAAACTTGACAACTTCCTGGTGAATATCTAACTCAAAGCTCTGACCGTCTGCGTCTAAGTAAATATAGTTATTTGTACCATTGCTTGACAACGGTGTAACTGCGTTAGGTGTTAAGAAATTACTTACCAACGCACTAAAATCAAAAGCCATAGCATGCCCTTTCAAAAATGTATTATCTTTAACGCTAATTATATCACAAAAAAATGAAGTTATCAACCCCATTCAAATAAATTATCATTCAAATCATCTAACTGTGCTCGATATGCCATAATAAACGCCCAAACTGGATCTATTTTATCTGCGGACTTCTGTTTGTTAGGATATACTTGCCCAGCCCCATCAACCTTAACGTTAACGTTATTTAGAGACCACAACATAAGAGTATCTAGTAATTGAGCATTATTTTCCGCTATCTTACCTTTGATTAGTTGAGTAGGTTCGCTGACTACATTCGTTATTGGCCGATATGGCTTGTATTTATCTGCCCCGAATTCATCTGTAATGAGCTTAATAAATTCTTTGGCATAATAAGAATCACCCCCCATACCTACAACTTGTAAACCATTACTATAAATGTAATCTTGTAACCACTCAAATATTTCTTTGCTATCTATGTTTCCACCGTCTTGTAACGTCAACTCATCATTAGCAATAAAGTTGGCATAGTGTAAACGTTGTTCCTTGTTAGTATGTTCTGTCATGGTAATTTTAGGAAGCCAAGCATGTGACTTAACCTTAATTTTCCCATCACTCTCCCAAAAAATAGCCACAGATGATAAATCGTTTTTAGCTGACAAATCCCAACCAACATAAACCTGATTATCAAAATAAAAGTCGTGGGGTGCGATTGCTCGTTCTAACTCTTGTGTTGTGAATAATGAGTTGTATTGGCTTTGTGGAATATTAAACGACTTAGCTAAAAACTCAGCTTGTGCTACTGGATTGCCTTTTGTTTTCATAAAGTTTTCATAGGTAATTTGTGGATCACTAATTGACTTAACAAATGGCATGGCTTTTTCGTACATTGTAATATCTGTGCTCTCTTGTAAATCGTCTAATTGGTAAATCATTGGGAATGTACTATAATCTTCGATTTCGCCATCAAGTATTCTCTCCCAACGTTTAAAATAACTATCAAAAACACTATCACGAGTTACGCCATTAGTTGAAATATAAACCGTGGCAAATCCAGTCCCCTTGCGTTTTGGAGCCGAACTCTTTCTAATGTTTTCAATAACGTTGGTTGTGTAACTATGAAATTCATCAAAAATAGCCATACGAACATTGACACCATCAGCGGTTTTGTTATCCATTGCCTTGATTTCAATTTGGCTATTGGTAGGAGTCCAGCGGATTTTACCTTGAATTGGCTGGATTAAGTCCATTTTTTTAAAGTCATATAGTGGGCTTCTATCATCACTAACCATATCAGTTGCCGTTCTAAACGTGTTCTGTGATTGGTTGACAGAGTTACTCATGACCAATACATCTTGACCGCGGTGACTATCTACTATCATAACAGCCAATGCAAGACCAGCCATAAACGTAGACTTACCAGAACCCGCACCAATTATCAAACCCAAATCAGTAATGACCGGTCGTCCATCGTCATACTCAAAACCTAATAACTCGATCCAGAATTTTTGTTCAATTTCTAGTTTCATCTTTGAACCGGTATCGCCTTTTTGTAAATAGAGGCTATTTTCCATGAACGATATTAAGCGCTTGGGGTATCGCTCATTGTAGTTATAATGTGATAGATAATAGGGTACTCGATCTAATGCTTTAATAACCCATTGTGACATTGGTTTTCCATCTCGATATAACTTTAAATATTCATAATACCAGTACATACTCAATTCTCCGTATCTTCAAATATTTCACGAGCCTTTTTCTTAATATCATCTGCGGTACTATCAGAACTAGCTAATTTCAACTGTTCTAACTTTTCCTGTGTGATTGGGTCGAAGTATTGCGGATAAACACGCTCAAAGAATGACAGACTAGCTTTTAAGTCTTGTTGTTTGGTGGTTATCTTCTCACGGTTTAGAATACGTTCACCAGTAGTATCATCAACATCAAAATATTGTTCGGTCGTCACATTACTAGTCTGTAAAAAGCCAAGAAATAAATCTAAAATTTCGCTTGGTACTTGGCTTGATTGGAAACTATCTCCAGCGAATAGCTTTTTTTTAATTTGTCCCATATTGGTTATTACCTCAATTTAATAGTTATAAAATCTACTTGATTGGTGTAGCGGTATAAATTTACTACTTGGCTTTTTGAGCATTGCAAACGTCTTTAGGCTCTCTTGCTTGCTTGTGTGCCTCATCATGCCTCGGAAAACATTATATTTATAATTCATTTGGTCGAGAATGTCAGGGTTTTCGATATATTGCTCATCATAGTTTGCTTCAAGTGCGTAAATGTCTGCATTAGACAATAGGTCTTGATAATGCTTGACCGTCTGATACATACTTGAACAATCAGTGATGTAAACTAGCTTTTCGTTAGTATCTTTTTCAACAATCACAAACCCATGATTTTCAATGTCGTGAGGAACTAAGAATGCTTGAATAGTAAAATCTTCGGTTTCAAATGTTCCTCGGTTAGTGTGAAAATATAAACCCTTATACTTACTAAATAGTCGATTGATACCGCTTTGATTCAAGTGGTCTCCATGTTCGTGCGTGATGAAATACTCGTGTGGTAATTCTAAGTTATTTTTTTCTAATAGGTTATGCCACTTTGAGTATGATAAGCCAAAGTCAAGGGCGATATTCTCGTGTTTACCCTGAACAATTGAAGCATTACCTGATGAACCGGTGGCTAGTACATATAATTTCATGATTATTTTCTCTTATCTCATTTTAATAAAAAAACCAGCCGTATGAGGGCTAGTTTAAGTATAACACGTTTAGCCTAATTCTGGCACATAGTAATAGTTTTCTCCAGCTTGTTGACGGATAAATGTAATGTCATCACCCTTTTTCAATTCAGAGAAGTCTTTAATATTAAATGCTGCGAGTAATGCCTTGCGCTTGTTTGCCATTGGATACATCTTTTTATTTTTTGGGTCGTATACAGAGAATCCACGAACTACGGTAAACACTGACTTGTCCTTTAATTCAACCAATACAGCAACCTTAAAATCGTTAGTAACTACTTCTACAATCTTACCAGCGATAATACCCTTTTCTGGCTTGCTTGCTTCAGGGAATGGCTTGTCAACACTCCAACCACTGATTTGCTTACCATCTTTGGTCTTGCGCGAAAACTCATAAATTTCAACTGTTCCAAGTTTAGTTAGCTTATCACTTAATTCATCAGCATTCTTAACTCCAAATTGTGCCAAGTGGTCAGCGATATAATCAGGATTTCCCCACTTTACTTCTACGATTTCTTTTTCAACTTCAAAATACATCTGAATACTTTTGTCATCTGCATTTAGAAATACGAAATTTGCTTTTGTCATTGTTACACTTCCTTGTCTTTTTAATATGCTTTAATTATATCACATTGTGTTACATTGTCAAGCGTTTTTAAACCAATCTTTTATTTTCTTGTTTGCTAGATCGATATAAAAGCCATAATCGATATCATCAACGTTGTAATTAACCAAGTCGTCATTTACAACCGTCATCTTTTCGGGAGCGTCACTGAACTTAGCAAGGGATCCATTTACACGTTCTTTAAATAGTGAGACTCCGTTCAAGCTGGCATATACACGATTAACTTTGTTGTCAAGTGGCTTTCCATTTTCATCAACTGTCCTACCTGTTTGGGTTTTGCCTTTTTGACTAACTAGGGTATACGTGAAGTCGCTTAATTCTCCTTTTAATGCTGTAATTGCTGGATCTGTTTTGTCAAGTAGATAATTAAGAACCATCTTGTCAATAATTATTGCACCTGATTTGGCCAGTTTATTAACATGTACTGACTGGCCAACTGTGCCACCTTTAGTCTTAATATGATCGTTTTCATCTACTGCAACATAGTTATTAACATCTCGTTGAATGAAGCGCTTGAAATTTGTCACTTCTAATTCTAGTTGAAACTCATCTTCCCAATTTGTACGCAACTCATCTAACATAGATTGTGTTGTAGTATCAAACGGTTTAAACGCAATGCCGTCAGTATTCGATTGATGGATTACGCCGTATTCAGATAATCGACTAGCCAAGTTATATAAAGCAACCATACCAGAAACGTTAACAGCAATTGCGCTATATGGATTGAATAATTTAGATGTCTGTAAACGTAACGCACCATAAACTGCATTAACGACAATTTTTTGAGCACCAGCGACAGCAAGCCCTTTTTTCTTATTCTCTAAGCGTTCCTCAACCAGCTTTTTATACTTATCTGTTTTAGAGCCTAATAAGTTATCTCGAATGATGATATTAGGGAACATACTTGCTACGTCCCACTGTTGTACACCAGTCTCATCTACTGGAAAATATCGCACTCGCTGTTTGCCTGTTTTCGTTAAATAAATCTCTCCAGTAGCAGAATGTAAACCACCCCAACCCCATGTGAAGACTTGTCCGAATGCTGAAGTAACCTCGTTAGCCCATTCATTAGCTTTGAGCTTTTGACGAATGGATGGCGTGTCTCCCTTACTAACTCGAGGACTTGCTTCTAGTGCGTTATTTAAAAACTCATCTACTTTTTCAGGTACGCCATATATTTTTGGGTTATCGGGTGTAAATTTATCAAGCTTGTCATTACCCATCAAATAATTAGCTGAAATAGTTGTATTAGAATATCGGTGCATTTTCTCGGTACCATATTCATCAACAAGAATGTCCTTACCATCAAAATATGTTGCTCGGGTATTATATAAATCAAGTTCAGCTTTCAAGTCCTGATTGTTATACTTGACAACTTCCATAATCTGTGATTTGGTAAATTCCCCATCATAATCAAACGGTATAGAACTCTCCTCAACGGATAGACCAGCCATAGCTTCGTACTTCTTAACGGAAAAGCCAAGTGGTAAGGTTTCACTTAAATCATACGACCACCAATCAAACTGCTGTCTTGGTCGCTTTCCTGAAACAATAACGTCTGATTTCATTTTGATATATTCTGTCGGGCGTTGCTGTAAAATGTCATCAATGAGAAAATCATCATAATTGTGATTATTAAAAGCAATTATCCCATTCAATTTGTCATAAATTGGCTTGGTAGGATATTTGTTTATGAAAATAGTGCCGTACTCGCTGTCAATCTTTTCAGCGTGTAGATTTGGCGCATTGACTATATAAAACGCCTTACCTGAAAAATTGATAAAACCCGCCATATTCATCTTTTTAAAGACTTCCACGTCATACACGGTTTGCATTTTCTGTCCTCCTTTTGAACAACTATAATGTATCACGCCTGTGTCTTGTTGTCAAATGATTAGCTCGGGTCGCGTGTGGCATGCTCATACTCATATGGCTCTTCACTTGCAAAATCAATTGTTGACTGATCCCATTTATCCACTAAAGGCTTCACTAACTCATAAGGCATACCGTTTTTGACGACCATTGTATAAATTAGTTTTCGATAACTTGTTGAACGCCCCCCATCTTCAAACGGAGCAACCTTTTTGAGATAATTGACAATGTTATGCTTTTTATAAACCTTTTGTTTTTTAGAATGGTTCTTAATTGGTACTGGTCTATTCATCAACTCGTGTAATTTGATGATTTTGTCTGGTAAATCGTATAGTTGGTTAATAAATGGACGATCCAAGTCAAGATTTTGGAACAGATATGAACCGTTAATTCTGATTGGCATAACTTGGCTTGAAATCTCGACTCCCTCTAAAAGGCTCTTATCGCCCGTCTGTTGAATTTCAATACTTGGCTTATAAAAGATATGCAAATTGTCTGAAAGGGGCTTATATGCAAAAATAGAGGGGTCTGCGTTCGTTATGAAGTCAAAATAGTTTTCTCGTCCGTCATAGTCGCCGTGGTCAGTATCTAAATCAACCCAAATAAAATCGTTATTGGGAAGCAGTCCTAAATCGTTACCACTTTCAACCCACTTTGTCAACTCTTCTTCTGTTTTGAATCTAAAGTCACTCCAATTTTTACAAAATGGGTGTTTGGATCCTTTTTCATAGGGCAAAACTTGATAACCTTGTCGATAAAAATATAAGCCAACATTAAGCGTATCACTTGACATAAAAAGCACCTCCATTATTGCTTGGTCGATAACCATATCCCATCATAAGCTCTTTAATTGCGCTTGATGTTGTTCTACCAGCCAATGTGCGTACTGCCTTATGGATAACCGTTTGTAAAATCTTGTCTTGATATTTTAGTGGTGTTGAGTTGTCTTTGATCAAGTTTGCAACAGTATCATATGAGCCATACTTGTAATCATCATCAGCTAAGTAATTGATTACGTCATTTTTGTCAAGTTCTAATAGGTCATCTGGTACTAGCTTATTCATAATCGCGTATAATGCCATTTGAGTATCACTGATATTGCTGTGCCGTTGAACAATCTCGGAACGTTGTTTATCTAAATCAGTACCCGCCTTAATTGTTGCATTGAAAGGGTCTTTTTCGTTGTCGTGTAAGAATGTGAACCATAATGTCTCAAATAGCGCATTGGTGCCTTGCAAATGTTCAAAATAAAAGTCTTGACCGTGCTTACGTGCTAAATCAGGTGACATATCTACTCCAAACTCAATTGGCATTTCACGTCTGTCGCCTGTTGTGTCTGTAAAAATGTAGTAGCGATTAGTAGTAGCCACGAATACGGCTTTGTTACGTAAGATGTCGGCATATTGAGCGTATGGTCGTCTAACTTGGAATAATGGCATACTAATGGCACTTTTAATCTCATCAACGACATTTTTCAACTGTGAACCAGCCTTATCATCAGCATTAGCAATCAGATTACTTGACAGGGCAATTTGCGTGTCCTTGTTTGAGATGTCTCCATAGAAATCAAACATCTTTGAGAATGATATGCCATTAAAGAATGCTGATTTACCAATACCCTGAGCACCAAATACCGTATATCTTTGCGGGACTGGACTATACAAAGAACTGTCGCCTTTAAATGTCTGATTATGAAGAATTGAACCAAGTAATGACTTTAACCAAAAGATGGAATATTCGTTTTGTGGAGCTTTTAGCCAATCATACATAACCGTTTCATAAATTGATGGATCATAGTGTCCTCGTTCGTTGATGGTAGTTAGCAACTTGTCAAATTCACTCACTCGATTTGCCTGTGCAGTTTCTTCTAACACATCACGTACAACAATTTGTTTAGCCGTTGAGTATCCGTTTTGTTGTAAGAACATTAGAACAGCCATTACGTTTCGCTTGTCTAATTCTCCAGCTGATACATGGAAACTCTCGTTCAATTCAAAGTCATCTGTAATCTCGATTCTTCCGTTGTCAACGTTATAAGCCAAGATGTCAGAAAAATCAGGGATACTCATGATTGCGGTTTTAATTGCCAATTCAGATGAGTTCTCAAATTCATCATAAGCACGGTTAACTGCTTCCTCATTAAGTTTAAATACAATGTTAGTCATTTGATTTGCCATAATAGGCCTCCTTTAATTTATGAACTTAGCTTATCATTTGTGTTACATCATTGTCAAGTGGTTACTTTTGGTGAGTTTTATGTTTTGTATTTGCCAGTTATGCTCAAACCCTTATATGCCAAGGGGTTAGGTGGTGTTTTTGGTATTTTATATTAAATATCAAGAATTAGAGTTTTTGAAATTTCCCCAAACCCTTATATGCCAAGGGGTTAGGTAGTGTTTAATATATAATATAAAATA
>OGUO01000702.1_pt1 | contig 24641 bp, 18 predicted proteins | sample 1553641 | NCBI WGS metagenome assembly OGUO01 (sample SAMEA2579980, study PRJEB22360) | human gut metagenome | biome: human gut; feature: human-associated habitat; material: faeces | place: Denmark | collected 2008/2010 | reverse complement strand
ATATCTTTTGTAATGACAATTTTTTTAAAAGAGTCATCAATCTTCCGGAACGGTCGGATTTCCTGCGTCCGCTTTGTTTCATCCGGAAGAGAATATGCCGATTGAATGTAATATCTGGCAGAACCAAGATTGCAGACAAAATCCACTTCCAGCTGCCTGCGGTTTACCTTTCCTTCCAAATCTTTTTCTGCGATAGGGACAACACCTACATCCACACTATATCCCCGCATCCGGAGTTCGTTATAGATTACATTTTCCATGGAATGTGTCTGCTCCAACTGCCGGAAATGAATTCTGGCATTCCGAAGCCCCAAATCAGAAAAATAATATTTCTTAGGAGTCTCTATATATGACTTTCCCTTAATATCATAACGCTGTGCTGACTCTATCAAAAAAGAATCTTCAAAGTAATCCAGATATTTCTTTATGGTTGCAGAAGTAATTTTAGATTTCTTCACGGTTTTAAAAGTGTTCTTTAGTTTTTCCGGATTGGTCAACGAACCGATCGCAGAGGAAAGAATATTTAGCAGATCTTCCAATTCCCCAATATTCTTTATACGATTCCGTTTCGTAATATCACGGATATAAATTTCGTTAAATAAATTCTGCAGCGCTGTTGCTTTATCCCCGGCACCATCCCGCAGAACCACTAATGGAATTCCACCGTAAAGCATATATTCAGATAACCCGGTATATTTATCTCCGTTATGAACAGACATAAATTCAGCAAAGCTGAGAGGGTACATATGAATTTCATCACCCCTGCCTGCAAATTCCGTAGCAATGTCCTTTGACAACAGTTTTGCGTTACTTCCCGTCACAAACACATCAATATTCTCTTTGCGAAGGTATCCCTTCAAAACAGCCTCAAAACAATCCAGCATCTGAATTTCATCCAACAGCAGATAATATATTCCCTCTCCTGTAGTTTTCGACCGAATATATGCCATAAATTTCTCCGGATCCACACCCCGCTTTTCCTTTTCGATCTGAATAAGACTTTCCCCGATCAGGTAAAGATCATCCGCAGAATCAAAGGCAAACCGTATGATATGGTCTGCTTCCACACCGGAATCTAACAAATGATGATAGAAAATGTTATTCAGCAGATAAGACTTACCACATCTTCGAATACCGGTAATCACCTTGATTAATCCATTGCTCTTTCTTTTTATTAACTTTTCCAAATAGAAATCTCTGCGAATATCCATATATTTTCTCCCTGGAATAGATTTTTGCAACTGGTTGCACTTTTCTATTCTATTATATGGATAATTTAACTGAAAATCAATATACTTGCTTCATTTTTGGAAAAGATTTTTGCAACTGGTTGCACTTTTCTATTCCAAATTGTAAATAAACAAAGTAATTATTTATTGTTCCATCTGTCTGCCCAGGAAGCCTGCCGCAGACAGAGCCAGTTTCTGCTCCACTTCTCCCATTTTGCTCTTCCCGTCATTTTCCAACAGGATCACACTTCCGATGATGTCCCCTTCGCAGATGATCGGCGTGATCAGCTGCCAGGCATAGTCCACGGCAATGTCTTCCGCAATGTTGACATAGTTGCGGTCTCCTTTTGCGGCAATCACAGTCTCTCTATTATTGACCTTCTCTTCCAGTTGACGGCTCACGGATTTATTTAACAGTTGCTTACAGCCTCCTGAGACGGCGATGAACTGGTCTCTGTCCGCGATCAGTGTGGCATGTCCCGACACCTGTGCCAGGCTCTCCGCATACTGTTTGGCAAATGTGGTCATCTCTCCGCTGGGGGAATATTTTTTCAGAATAATCTGTCCCTCTCTGTCTGTAAATATTTCCAGCGGATCGCTTTCCCTGATGTGTAACGTGCGGCGGATCTCCTTCGGGATCACGATGCGTCCCAGGTCATCTATTCTTCTTACAATTCCAGTTGCTTTCATCATTTTTTCCTCCATGACATATTGCGTAAGATAAATCATCATCTCGCATTACTAATCATTAACGTTGCAGTTAGTATGCGAAATGCAGGAAAAAATATACTTTAAATTGCCAGATACACCGTCATTCAGCAGTGCCATTGCTGGCTTATATTTATAGCAGTTCTGTATTTTTCCTCAGAATTATTGTTTTATATTAAAATTAAAATGCATCCATTCAATTTTCACTCTTGCATTATCGAATTTTTCAATTCTCAATCAGACTATTTCGTACTGTATTTTCCTTATTTCTATGTTACACTTATTCTGTTTACGACAAATTTTTTATGGGAGTGTTTAAAACTATGAATCACAAAAATAATAACAGAAGTTCATTTTCCGGCAAGATCGGCTTCGTTCTGTCGGCTGCCGGAGCATCCGTAGGCAATATCTGGCTTTTCCCGTATCTGGCAGCCAAATACGGCGGCGGTATCTTCCTGTTGATCTATATTATCCTGGCGCTGACCTTCGGTTATACCATGATCGTGGCGGAGACTTCACTGGGACGCATGACAGGTAAAAGCCCCGTGGGTGCCTTTCATACCTTCGGGAAGTCCAAATGGCTGTCCTTCGGTGGATGGATCAACGCTATCATTCCTATTCTGATCGTTCCTTATTATTCCGTCATCGGTGGATGGGTGATCAAGTATCTGGTGGAATATGCCAAGGGTCACGGACATGATCTGGCAGCGGACGGTTATTTTTCCACGTTTATTTCCAATGGTGTCTCTACTGAGCTGTGCTTTATCGTATTCACTCTGTGTACTCTGGGCATCATCTACGCCGGTGTCCGCAACGGTATCGAGCGCGTATCCCGCATTATGATGCCGATCCTGGTAGTGCTCTCCGTGGTCATCACAGTCTATTCCGTTACCAGACCGGGAGCCCTGAGCGGTGTGAAGTATTTCCTGATCCCGAATCCTGCGAATTTCTCCTGGATGACAGTTGTGGCAGCCATGGGGCAGATGTTTTATTCACTTTCTATTGCAATGGGTATCTTATATACCTATGGTTCCTATATGCATAAGAAGTTGGATATGGAACAGTCCACCACACAGGTGGAGATTTTTGACACAGGTATTGCAATCCTTGCCGGCCTGATGATCATTCCGGCAGTGTTTGCTTTCTCAGGCGGAAATCCGGATACACTGCAGGCTGGTCCTTCACTGATGTTTATCACGCTGCCGAAGGTTTTTGCAACTATGGGAGTGGGAACCGGCGCAGGAATCCTGTTTTTCGTGCTGGTTCTTCTTGCGGCACTGACCAGTGCGGTTTCTCTGATGGAGACAAGCGTATCTACCTTTATGGATGAGCTTCACTGGGGCCGTGCGAAATGCTGTATCCTGATGGCAGTGATCATGTTTGTGTTCGGAACTGCATCTTCCATGGGATATGGGGTGCTGGATTTCCTGAAGATCTTCGGAATGAATTTCCTGGATTTCTTTGACTTTATGACAAACTCCGTGATGATGCCTCTGGCAGCACTTGCCACCTGTTTCCTGGTAACACGTGTTGTGGGATATGACAGGATCGCGGCGGAGATCGAACAGTCTTCGAAATTCCGCAGAAAAGGGCTATACAAGTTCTTTATCAAGTATCTGGCACCTGTCTGTCTGATCATTGTACTGTTAAGTTCCATTGCAAACGTGCTTGGAATCATCAGTATGTAAAAAATAAAGCTATAAAAAAGATCAGGTGAGAATGAATGTTGAATGAAATCATTCTCATCTGATCCTTTTTTATGCCACAGATAATTACGCTGTAGGCAGGGAAAGTTGGTTTCGGTGCGTCCATATATTGATTTACTGTGCTATATCAGTCATTCACCTTCCAGTTAGCCAGCAGTTTCAGTTCGATCCGTGTTCCATCCGGAAGAGAAAACCAGTGGTCATTGATGGTTTTTACCGGATAAGATTTGATCTTTTCCATGGTTTCTTCCACAGAATCAACGGCGATGGAAATGTGGTCATATCCGTTCTCTGCCTCTGTGTTGATGTTGGAAACTTCGCAGAGCTGGATACCTTCCCGGAACCAGCATTTGCGCTCCGGTTTTTCCCCAATTTCCCGCCACATATGCATGTCAAAAACATCCTCAAAAAATTTCTGTGCATCTTCATAGGAAGAAGTACGGATCGCTGCATGATCGATCTTTGCCATAAAAATTGTGCCTCCTTTATATATGATGTATATGCGATTTTTTATCTGTTATAAGAATAAGCGATTTTGTGATAACTGGCAAGGAAAAAAAGATTGTTATACGAACGCAGAGGATACGGAGATTTGGCTTTACAGCAGAGAAGAATATCAAGTATAATACTATAGCATTATATAAAGGAAAACAAAATATAACACAAAAATCACAACAATAAAGGAATATAACAAATGAGTATTTTAAATGTAGAACACCTGACTCACGGATTTGGAGACAGAGCGATTTTTGAAGACGTATCTTTCCGGCTTCTGAAGGGAGAACACATTGGGCTTGTAGGAGCCAACGGCGAAGGAAAGTCCACATTTATGAGCATCGTAACCGGAAAACTGATGCCGGATGAAGGAAAAGTAGAATGGGCAAAAAATGTCCACGCAGGCTATCTGGACCAGCATGCAGTGCTGGAAAAAGGCATGACCATCGGACAGGTGCTGAAATCCGCTTTTGATCCCCTTCTCAAAAAAGAAGAGCGCATGAACGAGATCTGCGACAAACTGGGAACGGCAGATCCTGACGAGATGGATGCGCTGATGGAAGAACTTGGAACCATTCAGGATGAACTGACACTTCACGATTTTTACGCCATTGATGCAAAAGTAGAGGAGGTTGCCAGAGCACTGGGACTTCTGGATCTGGGACTGGACCGTGACGTTACAGACTTAAGTGGCGGACAGAGAACCAAGGTACTCCTTGCAAAACTGCTTCTTGAGAAGCCGGATATCCTGCTTCTGGATGAGCCAACCAATTATCTGGATGAGGAACACATTGCGTGGCTGAAAAGATATCTTCTGGATTATGAGAATGCTTTTATCCTTATTTCCCACGATATTCCGTTCCTGAATTCTGTAGTTAATATCATCTATCACATGGAGAATCAGGAACTGAACCGTTATGTAGGAGACTACGACCACTTCCAGGAAGTCTACGCGGTTAAGAAGGCACAGCTGGAGGCAGCCTACCGGAAACAGCAGCAGGAGATCAGTGAGCTGAAAGACTTTGTGGCAAGAAATAAAGCCCGTGTTTCCACAAGAAACATGGCCATGTCCCGCCAGAAAAAACTGGACAAGATGGATGTGATCGAGCTGGCAGTAGAAAAACCGAAGCCGGAGCTCAACTTCCGCTATGGACGCACACCAGGCAAGATGCTTTTTGAGACACATGATCTGGTCATCGGATATGATGAACCACTTTCCAAACCGCTGAATTTTACCATGGAACGTGGACAGAAGATCGCACTGGTAGGAACCAATGGTATCGGTAAAACGACACTGTTACGAAGCCTTCTTGGCCTGAACAAACCGATCTCAGGAAGTGTGGAACAGGGCGAAAATCTTGAAATTGGATATTTTGAGCAGGAAGTAAAAGGCGAGAACAAGACCACATGTATCGAAGAACTGTGGCAGGAATTTCCGTCATTTTCCCAGTATGAAGTCCGTTCCGCGCTGGCAAAATGCGGCCTTACAACCAAACACATCGAAAGTCAGGTCCGTGTCTTAAGCGGTGGTGAGCAGGCTAAGGTTCGTCTCTGCAAACTGGTAAACCGTGATACCAACATTCTGCTTCTGGATGAGCCAACCAATCATCTGGATGTGGATGCAAAAGACGAGCTGAAAAAAGCTCTCCGGGAATACCGTGGAAGTATCCTTCTCATCTGCCATGAGCCGGAATTTTATCAGGATGTGGTAAATGAAGTATGGGATATGAGCAAGTGGACGACAAAGATTTTCTGATGATGTAATTACGATAGAAAAGAAAGGGGTATTTCATGGGTGAAAAACCTCAGAAGATACAAGAACAGAAACATATAAGCCTGGGTGTGCTGGCCCACGTAGATGCGGGAAAGACGACTTTATCGGAAGGGTTGCTTTTTAAATGCGGAAGAATCCGGAAGATCGGACGTGTGGATCATAAAGACGCATATCTGGATACGTATGAACTGGAACGGGAACGAGGCATTACCATTTTTTCTAAGCAGGCAGTTTTTTCCATGGGAGATATGGAAGTGACATTGCTGGATACACCGGGACATGTGGATTTTTCTGCAGAGATGGAGCGTACTCTGCAGGTACTGGATTATGCGATTCTGGTGATCAACGGAGCAGATGGCGTGCAGGGCCATACACAGACTTTATGGAGACTTTTGAACCAGTATCAGATTCCAACGTTTCTTTTTGTGAACAAAATGGACCAGGATGGAACCAACCGGGAGAGCCTTCTTGAGGAGCTGAAGAAAAAACTGAGTGAAAACTGTGTGGATTTCTGTGGAGAACTGGACTGTTGTGGTGCAGAAGAGGACTCAGATATCAAAGGTACGGTGGATAAAGCTGGCGAAGTTCATGGAACAGATGAATTTTTGGAAAATATTGCCGTGTGTGAAGAGGCGCTTATGGAGCAATTTCTTGACACTGGCATTATCGTGAAAAAAGATGTGGCCAGACTGATCCTGGAGCGGAAACTTTTTCCCTGTTTCTTTGGTTCTGCCCTGAAAATGGAAGGCGTGGATGCGTTCATCCGCGGTATGGAAACCTACATGGCGGCACCGGTTTACCCATCTGAATTCGGGGCAAAGGTTTTCAAGATTGCCAGGGACGATCAGGGCAACCGCCTCACTTACATGAAGATCACAGGTGGAAGCCTGAAAGTAAAAGAAACGCTTACCAATGCAGGGAGAAAAGGAATTCCGGACGAAGAGATCTGGGAGGAAAAAGTGGATCAGATCCGCATTTATTCCGGCGCAAAGTATGAGATGCTCAAAGAAGCGGAGGCAGGAACCGTCTGTGCGGTAACCGGTCTTACCGAAACCTATTCGGGAGAGGGACTGGGTGTTGAGCAGGAGTCTGTCATGCCGGTTCTGGAGCCGGTGCTGAACTATCAGATCATCCTTCCGGAGGGCTGCGATGCCCACAAGATGCTGAAAAGCCTGAAAGAGCTGGAAGAGGAAGAACCACAGCTTCATATTATGTGGGATGAGCAGCTGGGAGAAATCCATGCCATGCTCATGGGTGAGGTACAGATAGAGATTCTGAAACATCTCATCTGGGAAAGTTTTCATGTAGCTGTGGAATTCGGAACCGGAAATATTGTATATAAAGAAACCATTGCCGCACCGGTGGAAGGCGTAGGCCATTTTGAACCACTGCGCCATTATGCGGAAGTGCATCTTCTTCTGGAACCGGGGGAGAGAGGAAGCGGTCTGCAGTTTTTTACAGCGGCAAGTGAAGACCAGCTGGACCGGAACTGGCAGCGTCTGATCCTGACCCATCTGGAGGAAAAAGAGCATCTGGGTGTACTTACAGGATCGCCGATCACAGATATGCAGATCACTCTTCTTACCGGCCGGGCACACCAGAAGCATACGGAGGGCGGAGATTTCCGTCAGGCAACTTACCGTGCCGTGCGTCAGGGCCTCAAAAAAGCGAAAACCGTCCTTTTGGAGCCATACTACAGCTTCCGGCTGGAACTTCCGGCCGAAAATGTAGGCCGTGCCATGACCGATATCCAGCGGATGCAGGGAAGTTTTCAGGGACCGGAGACAGAGGGAGAGCTGTCCGTGATCACAGGCAGCGCGCCGGTTGCAAAAATGCGGGATTACCAGAGCCAGGTGATTTCCTACACAAGAGGAAAAGGCCATCTCACCTGTACGTTGAAAGGCTATGAACCATGCCAGGATCAGGAGCAGATCGCCCAGGAGATCGGTTATGATTCCGAGAGGGATCTTGACAATCCTACAGGATCTGTATTCTGTGCCCACGGAGCAGGTTTTGTGGTTCCGTGGTATGAGGTAGAGGAATATATGCATCTGGACGGTGCAGAGATCCAGGACTGGGACGATGCGTATGAGGATTCCGGCGATGGCAGTACGGGAGCTTCCGGCAGAGGATATTCCGGGCAGGGAAAAGATATGTACAGTACCAGTTATGGGACAGGAAAAAAATCCCGTGAGAAATTTACTTCGATGTATGGAAGCTACGAAGAAGAGAAAGAGCTGAAGGCAATCTTTGAGAAAACTTTCGGTCCTGTGAAATCGAAGAAATATAACAGCAACAGCAGAAGCTTCGGAAATCTGGAAAGCGGCAGCAGCTTTTACGGAAACAGTGGAAAACGCTCTCAATCTTCAGAACTTCCGGGGAAAACCAGTCAGGGTGCCTGGAGAAACAGCAATCCTGCCATCCACAGAGACGACTATCTTCTGGTAGATGGATGCAACATTATTTTTGCATGGGAAGATTTAAGAGATCTTGCCCAGGCTGATTTTCATGCGGCCCAGACCCGTTTAATGGACATATTAAGTGATTATCAGGGCATCAAAGGCTGTATCCTGATCCTGGTATTTGATGCTTACCGTGTGGAAGGCCATCCGGAGGAAACCTTCCAGTACCATAACATCCATGTGGTTTATACCAGAGAAGCAGAGACCGCAGACCAGTATATTGAGCGTACTGTCCATAAAATCGGACGGAAACATAATGTGACAGTTGCCACATCCGATGGCCTGGAACAGATCATCATCATGGGCCAGGGAGCTGCCAGAATCTCAGCCCGCGGTTTTAAAGAGGAGATTGCCTCCGCAAAGCAGCAGATGAGGGAAGAATGGCAGGAACGCCGAGACAGTAGCAAAACATACCTCTTTGACAGCATGACCCCGGAATTAAAGTCTCATATGGAAGATATCCGTCTGGGAAGAAAGAAAAAAGAAGAATTATAACAGATACCAGAAAGAACGGACTGTACACCGGGAAATAAAAAGGTGTACAGTCTTTTATTTTCGGAAAAATATCGGCTACAGGCTGTAAAAACTGCACAAAAAGTATAAACTCTCTATTATGAGCATATTTCACAAAAATAAAAAAGCTTTTTGAATTCTTTTGCAAATAAATGGGAAAAGTAGTAAAATAAGGATAGAATCCTCAGTGAGAAGCTCCCTGTCCGGATATATACCCTGGCAGGGAGTTTTCATTAGAGCAATTCAAGGACATTGAAATGCTCACAGAGCACAATAAGACGCCACGATAACAGAAGAAAAAGCAAAAAATGAAAGGATGTGGAAAAATGTTTGAAACAGGCGAATATGTTGTGTATGGCCGTACCGGAATCTGCCAGGTGACGGGAGTTACTACAATGAAGATGGACGGTTCCTCCTCGGAGAGACTTTATTATATATTAAGGCCGGGAGGGGAGACGGAAGGAAAGATTTTTACACCGGTGGAAGGCGGGAAACAGGTGCTTCGTGGAATCATTACAAAAGAAGAAGCTGAGAAACTGATCGACGAAATTCCTTCCATAGAGACACTGAGTATTGAGAACGAAAAATTCAGGGAAGACAGCTACAAAAAATGTATCCGCACCTGCGAATGCAGAGATCTTCTCCGGATCATCAAGACAATCTATATTCGCAAACAGGCCAGATTATCTCATGGCAAAAAAACAACCGCTACAGATGAACGGTATCTGAAACTGGCAGAGGATCATCTCTATTCTGAATTTTCCATGCTACTGGATATTCCCAAAGAACATATGGCAGGTTATATTGAACAGCGGGTGCGTCAGCACAGAGAAACAGAAGAACAGGACTGCGCTGTTTGACAAAGCGAGGCGTATCTGCTATGGTATTTCCGGTAACCTTTCGGGAAATCCTACATTCTGAAAAACTACAGGAAATGGATGCAGGATCAGCCTGAATGCTGTAAAGAAAAGGAGATGCCAGAAGAATGAGAGAACAGCTTACCCGCAAGGATGTTGAAAAAATAGAGCAGGAGATCGAACACCGCAAACTGGTAGTCCGTAAGGAAGCCATCGAGGCAGTCAAGGAAGCACGTGCCCAGGGAGACTTAAGTGAGAACTTTGAGTACTATGCAGCCAAGAAACATAAGAACCAGAACGAGAGCCGTATCCGTTATCTGGAGAGAATGCTGAAGACGGCATCCATTGTATCCGATGATTCCAGAGATGATGAAGTGGGGATGGATGATATCGTAGAAGTGCTTTTTGAAGAAGACAATGAAGTGGAAAAGTACAAGCTGGTCACTTCCATCCGTGGAAATTCCATGGAGAACCGTGTCAGCATTGAATCCCCTATTGGAAAAGCACTTCGGGGACATCGCGTCGGTGACCGGGTCGAAGTGAAGGTCAATGATGATTACAGTTATTACCTTGTGATCAAGTCTATCGATAAAACAGGTTCCGAGGATGAGGAGATCCGCGGATTCTGATTGAAGCTTTCAATTACAGAAAACCGGTGTCCGATATATAGGACACTTCTCTGAAAATCCGGATTACCGGAGAATTATCACGAAAAAGAATCTAAGGCAGAAGACCTGCAATCAGGTCTTTTGTCTTATTTTTTTACACAGATTTTACATTCCAATGGGGAAAACTTTACAAAGGGCCGCTATTATGAAAAACGTTGAAATGAGAAAAAAGGAAATCAAACATATCAAAAAGAGAAAGTGAAGGAGAGTATTATGGACTTTTTCAGCGTACTGGCATTACTTGGCGGCCTTGCTATTTTCCTTTATGGAATGAACTTAATGGGAGACGGACTTGCGAAAGTCGCAGGCGGAAAACTGGAACGTATTCTGGAAACTCTTACATCCAGCCCGATCAGAGCAGTTCTTCTGGGCATGGGTGTAACTGCTGTGATCCAGTCTTCATCAGCAACCACGGTTATGGTTGTAGGTTTTGTAAACTCGGGAATCATGAAACTTTCCCAGGTAGTGGGAATTATTATGGGTGCCAACATCGGTACCACAGTAACCTCCTGGATTTTAAGTCTTACCGGAATCCAGAGCGACAACTTTATTATCCGGCTTTTCAAACCGACATCATTTTCACCGATTCTTGCTCTGGTTGGCGTAATCCTGATCATGTTTACAAAGAGCCAGAAGAAAAAAGACGTGGGAACTATTTTTGTTGGATTTGCAATTCTGATGTATGGAATGAGCGCCATGAGCGGAGCCGTTGAGCCACTGGCAGATGTGCCGGAATTTACCGGACTTCTTGTGAAATTTTCCAATCCTCTGCTTGGCGTTGTGGCCGGTGCAGTGCTTACTGCAATCATTCAGTCTTCTTCCGCATCTGTCGGTATTCTGCAGGCACTTTGCCTTACAGGAATGGTACCGTTCAGTGCAGCGCTTCCGATCATCATGGGACAGAATATCGGAACCTGTATCACAGCTATTCTTTCTGCCATTGGTGCGAATGTAAATGCCAAACGTGCGGCAATGATCCATCTGTATTTTAACCTGATCGGAACTGTGCTTTTTATGGCAGTATTCTATACGGTAAATGCGGCAGTGCAATTTTCATTTATGCCACAGGCTGCAACACCGGCGGGAATCGCGATCCTGCACAGTGCCTTTAATGTTACAGCAACACTGGTTCTGCTTCCTTTTGGAAAATGGCTGGAGAAACTTGCCTGTCTTACCATCCGGGACAAAAAAGAAGAAACCGAGACAGCTGTGGCAGCAGATCTGGATTTCATGATCCTGGAGAGCCGTTTTCTGGAAAAGCCTTCATTTGCAGTTGAGCAGAGCCGAAATGCCGCAAAAAAAATGGCAGAGGATTCCCACAGAACTCTGTTTACAGCTCTGGATCTCCTGAAGCATTTCAGTGCAGACGGAAAGAAAGCAGTTGAGGAATCCGAAAAGAAGGTAGACCGTTACGAGGATGAGCTTGGAACTTATCTTGTAAAACTGAACCAGAAAGATCTCTCTGTGCATGACAGCCACAGCATTTCCATTATGCTTCACTGTATCGGTGATTTTGAGAGAATTTCCGATCACGGCGTGAATATTATGGAATCTGCCCAGGAGCTTCATGAAAAAGGACTGAAGTTCTCCGAAAAAGCTCTGGAGGAGCTTCGTGTCATGGAACATGCGGTGGAGGATATCGTGGACATTGCCTATAAGGTTTACGAAAATCAGGATGTACAGCTTGCCCGAGAGATCGAGCCTCTGGAAGAAGTGATCGATGAGCTGAGCAAGGAGTTGAAATACCGTCATATCCAGAGACTTCGCGCAGGAGAATGTACCATTGAAATGGGATTTATCCTTTCTGATGTGACTACCAGCCTGGAGCGTGTGGCAGACCACTGTTCCAACATCGGAGTATGTGTAACGCAGGTTCATGAGGATTCCTTTGACACACACCAGCACCTGAAACAGATCAAATACAGTCCGGATGAAACCTTCTACCGGGAACTGGAACTGATCCGCAGACAGTATCAGCTTCCGGCATTATCCGAAGAAATAACAAAGGATAAAGTGGTAACTGCCGGTGCATAAAAAACAGAATCAGAAAAAGCAGATAGGAATGTCGGCTTTCATATGCCCTGGCCATCCGCAAAAGCGGAGAACCAGGGCTTGTGTAGTAAAAAGAAAATAGATATACTGAAAACAGAAAAATCCGGCTGACAGAAAAAAGCCGGTAACGAATGGGAGGGATGTGGAATGATCTACTGTGTAGAAGATGAACGAAACATCCGGGAGCTTCTTGTCTATACCCTGGAGACAACCGGGTTCGAGGCAGAGGGATTTGAAACAGGAGTGGAGTTTGACGCAGCAATGAAAAAAGATCTGCCGGAACTGATTCTTCTGGATATCATGCTCCCGGGGGAAGACGGATATAATATTCTGAAACGTCTGAAAAGCGATACCAGGACCAGGGATATCCCTGTGATCATGGTCACTGCCAAGGAAGCGGAATTTGACAAGGTAAAAGGACTGGAGGGCGGTGCAGATGATTACATCACCAAGCCTTTTGGAATGATGGAATTTGTGGCCCGTGTAAAAGCAGTCCTGCGGCGCTGTGCAAGACAGAGTGAGGAGCGGGAACTGCACTGCAAAGGCCTTCGGGTCAATGTGGCACGCCATGAAGTCAGCTATCAGGGTGAATTGAAAGAACTTACCAGAAAAGAATTTGAACTTCTTGAGTATCTTCTTGAGAATAAGGGCCTGGTTATGTCCAGAAACCAGATCCTGTGCCATATCTGGGGATATGATTTTGACGGCGAGACAAGAACCGTGGATGTACACGTGCGGACTCTTCGTCAGAAACTGGGTGAGGCAGGCAATCTGATCGAAACTGTACGTGGAGTCGGATACCGGATCGGAGATCACTTATGAAAAAAAAGATCCTGAACCATACCAGTATTATGATCGTGATTGCTGTCCTTATTACATTTCTGGCTGCAAGTGTGGTCACTTACAATAAATTCAATACTTACATGCAAAATGGCATCCGCGAGGAGGCCAGGTACATCTGCCTTGGCATGGAGGAATATGGAGATACGTTTCTCACAAAAAGGCTGCGGACAGTATCTTCCAGCCGCGTGACACTGATCCAGAAAGATGGAACCGTACTTTTTGATTCCAAGACCTCTCCGGAAAAACTGGAAAATCACAGCAACCGTCCGGAGTTTGTGGAAGCGGAAAAAGAAGGGAAAAGTGAAAGTATCCGTTATTCCGAAACATATGCCAAAAAAACTTTTTATTATGCGTTACGGCTGGAGAATGGAAATGTTTTAAGAGTGGGAAAGACAGTGGATTCTGTATATACCACCTGGATTTCAAGCCTTGCGGTTCTTGGATTTCTGATGCTGCTGGTCCTGATCCTGGAGTTTGTGTTTGTGGAGAGGCAGACCAGGGAGCTGATCAAGCCGATCAATGATCTGGACCTGGAGCATCCGCTGAAAAATGTGTGCTACGAAGAATTACGTCCCCTTCTTGTGCGGGTGGACGATCAGAACCGCCAGATCCGGCAGCAGGTAAAAGAACTGAAAGAAGCCGAAGAAATCCGGAAGGAGTTTTCTGCCAATGTATCCCATGAGCTGAAAACGCCTCTGATGTCCATTTCCGGATATGCGGAGCTGATGATGAACGGAATGGTTCCGGCAGATCATGTACAGGAATTTTCCGGAAGGATTTATCATGAGGCTGTGCGTCTGTCCAATCTGGTAGCAGATATCATACAGCTGTCCAGACTGGATGAAAGCAACAGTGAAGTTCCTTTTGAGGAAGTGGACCTTTATGAGCTTGCGGAAGATGTACAGAACAATCTCCGTCATCCTGCGGAAAAGAAAAATATATCCCTGGAACTTACTGGAAATTCCGAGAAAATCCAGGGCGTCCGCCATGTACTGTATGAAATGTTTTTTAACATTGCGGATAATGCGGTCCGTTATACAGAACAGAATGGGCATGTGCGTATCATGGTCGGAAACCGTAAGGGACATCCGTTTTACTGTGTGGTAGACGATGGAATCGGCATTCCAAAAAGTGAACAGGGCAGGATCTTTGAGCGTTTTTACAGGGTGGACAAAAGCCATTCCAGGCAGACTGGTGGAACAGGACTTGGACTTTCCATTGTAAAACATGGCGCAACCCTTCATCATGCACAGATCCATGTGGAAAGTGAGCAGGGTGAGGGAACCAGAATGGAGATCGTTTTTCCTGGAAAAGATCAGGCCCGGGCATAAAGTGGAAAGAAGCAGTAGGATTTCCAGGGGAAGTGTAGTATAATAAAACGAGGTTCAAAGGCCGGCCGGATGAGAATCTGACCGGCCTGAACTATGTAAGGGGGAAATCCCCGAATCTCTAAAATATCAGGAGGAACAAGATTATGAAAGAGCCGGTTCTGGTAGTAATGGCAGCAGGAATGGGAAGCCGCTACGGCGGACTGAAGCAGATCGATCCTGTAGATCAGGAAGGTCATATCATCATGGACTTTTCCATTTATGATGCAGTACGTGCAGGCTTTAAAAAAGTAATATTTATCATAAAAAAAGAAAACGAGCAGGATTTCCGCGATGCCATCGGTGACCGTTTAAGTGATAAGGTGGAGATCGTGTATGTCCATCAGGATCTGAATAATATTCCGGAAGGATTTAAGGTTCCGGAAGGACGTGTGAAACCGTGGGGAACGGGACATGCCGTATTAAGCTGTGCTGAAGTTATTGACGGCCCGTTTGTGGTGATCAATGCAGATGATTATTATGGAACACATGCTTTTAAGATGGCATATGATTTTCTGGCCCAGGCACAGGAGGATACCGTTCCTGCCCAGTATATGATGGTAGGCTACCGTCTGGAAAATACACTGACAGACAACGGCTATGTATCCCGTGGGGTCTGCGAGACAGATGCGGACGGTTACCTTGCGGACATCAATGAGAGAACTCATATCGAGAAACGTGACGGCGGAGCAGCCTACACAGAAGACGATGGAAAAACATGGACCAGCCTTCCGGGAGACACACCGGTATCCATGAACATGTGGGGCTTTACCGGCGGTTTTATGAAAGAGCTGGTAAAACGTTTCCCTGTATTCCTTGAGAAGAGCATTCCTGAGAATCCTCTGAAATGTGAATATTTCCTTCCGTTTGTAGTGGATGAACTTTTAAAGGAAAAGAAAGCAACCGTCAAAGTCCTTACCACACAGGATAAATGGTACGGAGTCACCTATAAAGAAGACAAACCGGTAGTAGTTGCGGCAATCCAGAAACTGAAAGATCAGGGACTTTATCCGCAGGGACTGTGGGATTAACCGGAAATTTCTGAGAAACTTCGATAGATATGGGAAAAGTCAGGTAGTAAACCTGGGTTTCAGCTATTGTGGAAACAGTGGAACAGTGCTAAAATAAACAGGAACAGTTAGATCCAATAGAGGAGGAGAAAAACTATGGCAATTTTAGTAACAGGTGGAGCAGGATACATTGGAAGTCATACCGTTGTAGAACTGCAGAATGCAGGATATGATGTTGTAGTAGTTGACAATTTATGTAATTCCAGTGAGAAGGCTCTGGACAGAGTATCCAAGATCACAGGCAAACCGGTGAAATTCTATAAAGCAGACATCCTGGATCGTGACGCAATGAATGAAGTTTTTGACAAAGAAGAGATCGACTCCTGTATTCATTTCGCAGGACTGAAAGCAGTAGGTGAATCCGTTGCCAAACCGTGGGAATATTATGAGAATAATATCGCAGGAACCCTGACACTTGTGGATGTGATGAGAAAACATAATGTCAAAAATATTATTTTCTCTTCCTCAGCGACCGTATACGGAGATCCGGCAATCATCCCGATCACAGAGGAGTGCCCGAAAGGACAGTGCACCAACCCATATGGCTGGACGAAATCCATGCTGGAACAGATCCTTACAGATATCCAGAAGGCAGATCCGGAGTGGAATGTAGTTCTTCTTCGTTACTTCAACCCGATCGGTGCTCATAAGAGCGGAACCATCGGTGAGAACCCGAACGGTATCCCGAACAACCTGATGCCATACATCACACAGGTTGCAGTAGGCAAACTGAAAGAGCTCGGCGTATTCGGAAACGATTACGATACACCGGATGGAACAGGTGTCCGTGACTACATCCACGTAGTAGACCTTGCCAAAGGCCATGTAAAAGCCCTCAAGAAACTGGAAGACAAATCAGGATTAAGCATTTACAACCTTGGAACAGGTAAAGGCTACAGTGTTCTCGATATCGTTAAGAACTTCGAGGCAGCTACAGGCGTTAAGATCCCATACGTGATCAAAGCACGCCGCCCTGGAGATATCGCAACCTGCTATTCCGATGCATCCAAAGCTGAGAAAGAACTTGGCTGGAAGGCAGAGAACGGAATCCGCGAGATGTGTGCAGACTCCTGGAAATGGCAGAGCCAGAATCCGAATGGATATGAGGATTAAAAATCGGTAAATACATAAAAAAGTGAGATAATGGCAGACAGCTTTCCGGGTTGTCTGCCATCTTTTTGTGTAAATGTCTGCTTTCCTCAAGGGTGAAAAAAGAATACTTGCCAGACATACAGCACAGGTGTTAGAATAATCACATCAAATAACAAGGAGAAAACGAAATGTACGATTATCTTATCGTAGGCGCCGGACTCTACGGTGCTGTCTTCGCTCATGAGGCGAAGAAGGCGGGCAAATCTGTTCTCGTGATCGACAAACGCCCGAATATTGCAGGAAACGTATACACAGAGAAGGTTGAGGGAATCAACGTACATAAATACGGAGCACATATTTTCCACACCAATAATAAGAAAGTCTGGAATTATATCACACAGTTTGCAGAGTTCAACCGTTTTACAAACAGCCCGGTTGCAAACTATCATGGAGAGCTGTACAGCCTTCCGTTTAATATGTACACCTTCAATAAAATGTGGGGAGTTGTAACTCCGGAGGAAGCTGCGGATAAGATCGAGGAGCAGCGCAAGGCAGCCGGAATTACAGAACCGAAGAACCTGGAAGAGCAGGCAATCAGTCTTGTGGGAACCGATATCTATGAGAAACTGATTAAGGGTTACACAGAGAAGCAGTGGGGCCGTCCATGCACAGAGCTTCCTTCCTTTATCATTAAGAGACTTCCGGTTCGTCTGACTTTTGATAATAACTATTTTAATGCTCTTTATCAGGGAATTCCGGTTGGCGGTTATACGAAGATGGTAGCCAACCTTCTGGATGGCATTGAAGTTCGCCTGAACGAGGATTATCTTGAGAAGAAGGCAGAATATGACGCAATGGCTGAGAAGGTCATCTACACAGGTGCAATTGACGCATACTTTGACTACAAACTTGGAACACTGGAGTACCGTTCTGTCCGTTTTGAGAATGAGACTCTTGACAAACCGAATTTCCAGGGCAATGCAGCAGTAAACTACACAGACGTTGAGACACCGTGGACACGTATCATTGAGCATAAATGGTTCGAGTTCGGTAAAGATGAGGAAGGCAATGATCTTCCGAAGACAGTAATCAGCCGTGAGTACAGCTCCGAGTGGAAACCTGGAGATGAGCCGTATTATCCGGTTAATGATGAGAAGAACGGACAGCTCTATGCACAGTATAAAGAGCTGGCTGAGAAGGAACCGAAAGTAATCTTTGGCGGACGTCTCGGTGAGTACAAATATTATGACATGGATGCGGTTATCGCTTCCGCACTGGATATGTGTGAGAAACAGCTTGCATAAAAACATGATCAGGTAACATAACAAATGATAAAATCCTCTTATATTTCACATCAAAATCAGAAAAGAAATATAGGGGGATTTTGCATATCAGAAAAACACAGAGGTACAACTGGGAGATGGAGGAGTATGATGAAAGGATTCATAAGGCTGGCTGCTGCCGGGGCACTGATACTTAGCTTAAGTGTTTCGGTATATGCAGATAAATCCGCAAAAACGGAACTGCCGGCGGAAACCACGGATTATTATATGACGGTGGATTCCGGCGGAGTGGGAGTGGATATCTATCCGGAAACAGATTCAAAAAGTGAAAAACTCAACGGAACAACCATAGAAGACGGAACGGTTCTTCATATAGAAGGAGAAACGGAGAAGAACGGAGAAAACTGGGGATATACAGAATATAAAGGCGGATATGGTTATGTGCCGCTTGATGAGCTGAGACCGTCCAAGGATGAAGAACTTGCCCAGGCCGGAATAACCGGAAAAGAAACAGTCGAAGAACAGCAGCAGACGCCGTCCGCAACAGAGACGCCGTCCGCAACAGAGACTCCATCGGCAACAGAAACTCCGTCAGAGACACAGATTCCGTCAGAGACACAGGAACCGTCTGTAACACAGCAGGTAGTGAAAATTTCACCGGTACCTTCTGAAGACGCCGCACAGAAAGAATCCAAGCCTGTAAATGGAACAGCGGCAACGTCTTTTAAAGAGGATAAAAACTGGTATTCCAGCCCATTCCTGTGGATCGGAGTGGTAACAGTACTTGCGGTAATTGGAATTTTTGGATACCATCTTAAAAAACGTTAGAGAATACAGGAGGATCAGGTGAAGTACTTACAGCTCATAAGAAAAAAGTTACTGCCGCTGCTTCTGAGTGTGGCAGTTATAGGAAGTCAGGTTCCGGTTATGGCCGGAGACTTTGACGCAGAAGAAACAAAAGAAAGTATTGCCGCGGTATCTTCCGGGGAATCTGATGAAGAAGAGAATATTTCCGAAAGTGAAGTTACGGAAATTACAGAGGAAGCAGACGAAATCGAAGCTCCTTCTCCGGACAGTGAGCTGGAGCTTTCCGAGGAGGGAACAGCAGAAGAGTTTTCTGATTCCAAAGATGATACATTCGGAGAAGGAAACAGTGAAACTGATGAAGAGGGAATCGAATATATCAAGGGACGCCCTCTTACAGAGGAAGAAGAACAGGAACAGCTGGCTCCTTTCGATAATCTGCCTGCCTATTCCAAAGCCGTTGAGATTGGCAATGATACTTCGGAAATCCCTATGGGAAGAGCTGTTTCCTATCCATCTTATTATAATGCGGCACAGCAGGGGTATGTAACCTCCGTCAAGGATCAGAATCCATATGGAATGTGCTGGGCATTTGCGATGGCTGCTGTTCTGGAAACTTCTCTGCTGACACAGGGAGCTGGCACTTACGATCTGTCTGAGGAACATCTGGCATATTTTTTTGCAAACAGAAACAATGACCCGTTGGGAAATACTGCCGGTGATGTCAATCATCATTACGGAACCGATGATTATGGAAATGTGGACTATCATGAAGGGGGAAATGACCTTCTGGCATCCATATTTTTGAGTACCTGGTCAGGAATGACAACGGAGGAAGACGTTCCTCTGGCAACAGATTCCACACATACCCAGAAAACCGGAGTAATTCCGGATGCCTCCAAGGAATATGATGCAGTGGCATACCTGAAAAATGCATATTTTTCAGATTACTCCGTGAACGCAATGAAAAGTCTTCTGACAGCCAACAAGGCAGTTGCTGTGATGTATAATGCACAGAATGCCTATTATAATGCAAATACAGCTGCATATTCTTATCCGGAAGAAACCGATGATGTGAACCATGTGGTTACGGTTGTAGGATGGGATGATAATTATTCCGCAAAGAATTTCAATGCGTCATCCAATGTGAAGAACAATGGCGCATGGATTGTAAAAAACAGCTGGGGAGCGAACTGGGGAAAAGACGGCTATTTTTATATGTCCTATGAAGATGGTTCTCTCTGTGAACTGGTTTCTGCTACTGCGTCACGGAATCCGGAATATTCCAATAACTATTTTTATGACGGATCCTCCGGTCTTACAAGTATGAAACTGTACGAAGGGGAAAAAGTTGCGAATATTTATAAAGCCACTGCAGGTAACGGAAAGGCGGAACAGCTGGGGGAAGTAACTCTTGCAGCGATGTCAGGCAACAATTCCTATACCATACAGGTGTATACCGATCTTCAGGATTCCGGTGATCCAACCAGTGGAACACCGGCTTATGCAACGCCGTTTTCTTGTACACAGTCCATGGCCGGAGTTATGACGGTTCAGATTCCGAAAGTTGTGATCCGACAGAACAGTCTGTACTCCATTGTGGTGACAAACGCAGGAAACAGTATCGTGCAGTACTGTGTGGAGGCAAGTGCAAATTATGGATGGTGTAATTTTGAGGCATCCGTTCTGAAGGGCCAGGGATTTATTTATTATGCGGACGATAATACCTGGGATGATACTTCTATCTACAGCAGACCGTTGACACCAAGAATCAAGGCACATACCAGAACTCTTAATAATGAGGCTGGAATACAGCTTTCCAAAACATCCATGGAAATGTATGCGGGAGATACGGAAACTCTTACAGCCACTGTTACAAATTCAGAAATGACAGCTTCCGGAATCAGCTGGAAGAGTTCTGATACCAATGTTGCAACTGTCAGTGCAACAGGAACCATTACAGCGAAGCATCCGGGAACAGCAACCATATTCTGCAGTGGCAACAATGCCAAAGGAATCAAAGCCTCCTGCAAGGTTACCGTGAAGCTGAAACAGACCACCGGCCTGAAGGTTTCCTACAGTGCCTACAACAAAATAAAAATAACCTGGGCTTCAGTATCCGGTTGTAATCGATATGTGATCTACCGGGGAGAAAACGGTGGAAAAAAAGTAAAACTGACAACCATTAAATCTGATACACCAGGCTATACAGATACCACAGTAAAAACAGGAAACGTATATGACTATAGTGTCAGGGCAGCATATGTCTATACCGGAAAAACAACGCTTTACGGAGCTTTTTCCACAACGGCATCCGCAAAGGCGGAACTTGCAAAAGCAGTGGCATCTGCCACAGCAGCCAGCGGACCGAAGAATACGGTTTCCTGGAAAAAAGTCGCCGGTGCCAGCGGATACCGGGTTTACCGCAAAATCAAAGGAAAAAACTGGAAGCGTCTTGCAGAAGTAAAAAGCAATGTGACCAGCTATCAGGATTCCAAAGTACAGGGAATTACAACGTATACCTATTCTGTGCGTGCATATCGCATTGTTGATGGAAAAAAGGTTTTCGGGGGATATCAGGCAAGTGACTATCTTCTGTCCTATCCTGCAACACAGAAGATATCCAGTGTGAAAAAAACTTCCAAGGGACTTAAAATCTGCTGGACTCCGCAGAAACGTGCGACAGCCTATGTGGTATACCGGAAGACAAAAAACAGTACATGGAAGAAAATTGCAACACTTTCCGGAGGAAACAAATCTTCATTTGAAGATAAGACGGCAAAGAAAGGTGTCACCTATTATTACGCAGTGCGCGCCGGAGTGAGAAATTCTCAGAAAAAAGTTCTCTGGGGAAGTTACGTGGCAAAATCCGCAAAAAGATAAAAAATAAAATAAACACAAAAATATAAAACTCCCGGTTTCGGCCCTTTCAGGTATGGAAACCGGGAGTTTTGGTTGAATATGTGTATATGATATATCAGGCAGTTCAGAAGAAAAATCAGTCGTTGTTGATGACAACGCCTTTCTGAAGCATTACATTGGCATAAAGTGCTTTCTCACTTGTGGAGATGATGCAGTATGCAGTTTTTGCTTCGTCATAGAATGCAAAACGCTCGATATTTCCGATGGCTTTCTCGCCACGCTCGTCATGTTTGGAAACGATCTCTTTATAGGTATCCCAGATCGGTGTCTCCACATCATCACCAGGCATTACTTCCATCAGGTTTACCGGATGCTCTACATAAGTATCCAGTGGGAAAAGTTTCAGGATGGCATCCAAGATCTCCGGAACGCCATGTCCGTCACAGCGGATGGTGATGGCATTTTTTCCCATGGATTCTACAGGAAAGTTTCCGTCAGCGATTACAAGACGGTCACTGTGGCCCATCTCACATAAAACTTTCAGTAATTCTGGTGATAAGATTTCAGGAATTCCTTTTAACATAATTCATATCCTCCTAAGATTATTGTGTACTTAATCGTGCCGGTAGCATCAGACGGACCTGCCCGGCCACAGGTTTGTATTACTTTTAATTATTAATCTAACGGTATTTTGTCTTCTTTTCAAGGTAATATTTTCCTGTAAATGATGAAAATTTTATAGTTGACAGAAACGTTTCGGCGAGTTATGATGAACTCAAACAGAAACGTTTCGGTTTCTGAATCAAATGCAGAAATAATACAAAAAATAAACACAATAATTCCAAGGAGGAAAAGATTATGCCACTGGTTACATCTAAAGAAATGCTGTTAAAAGCACAGAAGGGCGGATATGCAGTAGGAGCTTTCAATGCAGAGAACATGGAGATGGTGAAAGCAATCATCCAGGCAGCTGAGGAGCTGAAAGCGCCGGTTATGATCCAGACAACACCATCTACGATCAAATATGGTACTGTTGAAACTTACGCAGCAATCGTAGCAGCAGAGGCAGCCAAGGCTTCTGTTCCGGTATGCCTTCATCTTGACCACGGCAGCAGCTTTGAACTTGCAATGCAGGCAATGCATGCAGGTTACACATCTGTCATGATCGACGGTTCCAAACTGGATTTTGAGGACAATATCAAAGAAACCAAGAGAGTTGCAGACGTAGCGGCAGCTCTGAATATCCCATGTGAGGCTGAGCTTGGTAAAGTCGGCGGTAAGGAGGACGACCTTGAGGCTGAGGCAGATACCAACACAGATCCGCAGGAAGCAAAGGAATTTGTAGAGCGCACAGGTGTTACTTCCCTGGCAGTTGCCATCGGAACTGCACATGGTTTCTATGTAGGAACACCGGTTCTTGACAAAGAGCGTTTAAGTGAGATCCGCGAAGTTGTAGATATTCCGCTTGTTCTTCACGGAGCATCCGGACTCAGTGATGAGGATGTCAGCGACTGCGTAAAACGTGGTATCTGCAAAGTTAACTTTGCAACAGAGCTTCGTGCAGCATACTCCAAGGCAGTGAAAGAGACATTTGCAGAGAACGAGAACACCATCGACCCGAAAGCATACGGAAAGAAAGCTATCCAGGCAGTGAAAGAACTGGTTGAGGCACGTATGAAAGTCTGCGGCTGCGATGGCAAGGCAGAATAAGGAATTTCAGTAAAAAGCAGAAACGGAGTGATCAGTATGGCAGCTACCATGAAAGATATTGCCAGGAGGACGGGACTTGGGCTTGCAACGATTTCCTCTTATTTTAATGGCGGAAACGTAAGAGAAAAAAACAGAGTAAAGATCGAGGAAGCCATCCAGGAACTGCACTATGAGGTCAACGAGGTGGCCAGAGGACTTAAGACCAATGCTACCAAGACCATCGGTGTGGTGATCCCGGAGCTTAACAATACCTTTTGTGCGGAGATCATCACAGAGATGGAGGATGTGCTAAGGAGTCACGGATATGCCACCATCGTCTGTGACTGCCGTACCGATAAGAAACTGGAGCGGGACGCGGTGGAATTTTTAAGCCGGAAACGAGTGGACGGGATCATCAGCATGCCGGTGGACGCCGAGGGTAATCATCTGAAAAAATTCCAGAAAATCGGGAAGCCCATCGTACTTATTGACCGCAGGATCCAGGAGCTTTCCTGTGACAGTGTCCTTGTGGACAATGAGAAGGCGGCTGAGGATGCCATGAGAGTCTTTTTTAAGGCCGGGCACCGTAAAATCGGGATCATCGGCGGCCCGGAGGGAATTTCCACAGCTCAGGAACGTCTCCAGGGGTACCGCAATGCATACGAAAAAGAAAATATACCGGTACGGGAATCTCTGATCTATCACGGCGACTATACCATTCAGGGCGGCGTGAGAGGAATTGAGAAACTTGTGGCGGATAATCCGGATATGACAGCCGTATTTGTTACCAACTATGAGATGACCATGGGGGCGGTGATCGGGATGAATGAGCTGGGTCTTAAGATCCCGGAACAGCTGTCTATGATCGGTTTTGACAATCTGCAGTTTGCCAGAGCCTGCAACCCTAAGCTTACCATTGTGGCACAGCCTACACCGGGCATTGCCAGGAAAGTGGCAGGGATCATGCTGAAACGTCTGGAAGAGGCAGAAAGCGAAGAAACGGAACCGATCACAGAGAAGCTTGGCGCGGAAATTATTATGGGGAAATCCGTGCGTGTGCTAAAGGAGAAGGAGAATTCATAATGAAACCATATTTACTTGGGATTGATATCGGCACCAGTGCCTGTAAGGTTGCGGTTTTTGAAAAATCGGGAACGGTTGTGGCTG
>OGUO01000691.1_pt1 | contig 24887 bp, 25 predicted proteins | sample 1553641 | NCBI WGS metagenome assembly OGUO01 (sample SAMEA2579980, study PRJEB22360) | human gut metagenome | biome: human gut; feature: human-associated habitat; material: faeces | place: Denmark | collected 2008/2010 | reverse complement strand
GCCGTTGCCGACGATGCCGAGCACGTCGTAGGTGGCGGAAATGTGCTTGACGATGGCGGGGTCGCGGTCGATGACCGTGATGTGATGTCCCTCACGGCTGAGCTGTTCGGTGATCGTTGCGCCGACGTTGCCGCCGCCGACAATGATGATGTTCAGAAACCGTTTTTCGGACTTGTTGTTCTCAAACAAAATGCGATGCTCCTTTCTCGAAAGCCGCAGCTTCAGGCCTTCTTTTCAAAGACGCAGACAACCATCTTCGTGAAAAATTCGCGCGCCGGGCGCATGTGGCAGAGCGGGCGCAGAAACGGGCGCAGCGGCACGGTGTGCCGATAGACCGGTGTGACGCCGAGCGACTTTAAGATGCGGTCAAACCGCTTGATCGTCATATGGTTGATGTAGGAGAAATATTCGGTGCCGTCCGGGCGCTTTGAGATGCGGAAGGCAATGCGGTCGTCGCCGTCGTGCACGGTCTTGCACAGTTCCTTGTACGCCTCGATCTGCGTCTTCTCGGAGAAGAAAAGATGCACCCACGGGATGTAGATGAGGTCGTGCAGATGCGCACCGAACGGGTGATGGATCGGCGGGAAGTTGAGAAACAGACGACCGCCGGGGGCAAGCACGCGCAGGCACTCGGCGAGCACCGCCTCGGGGCGGGCGACGTGCTCCATCGCGTCGTTCATGATGATGGTATCGATGCTGCCCGAGTCAAATGGCAGCGCAGCGGCGTCGGCGCAGACAAAGCGGAAACGCTCTGCGTGCCCGAGCTCTTTGGCAAGCGCCGCCGACTCTGCGCGGTATTTTTCGAGGATGTCAACGCCGATGACCTCTTTTGCACCGCGCGACGCATAGTAGAGCGATTTGCCGCCTGCGCCGCAGCCGATGTCCAGCACGACCTTGTCCTTGAACATATCGTCCTCGGTGTAGGCTTCAAGGTAGTAGCGGATGGTCTCCGCGCCCTTTTTGTACTGCCACATCGCGTAGGACATGACACCCTCGTCCTGCAGGTTGAGCGGGTGCACGGGCGCTTTGAACAGCTTGTTCAGTGCGAGCAGAATTTTGGTGGAAAGTCTCATGTTTCTTATCTGAATCCTTTTGGTTTATCGAATCCGAATCAGGGTGGAAAGCCCCTCGCCGAGCGCCGCGCAGAGCGCGTCCAGCTCGTCCGCCGTGTTTGTGTGCGCAAGGCTTATGCGGATTGTGCAGTCAGCGGCGCGGTCGGAGAGCCCGTAGGCAGACAGCGCGCGGCTGACCTTTTTCGCGTGGGAAGAGCATGCCGAGCCGCTGGAGACACAGATGCCCTTGCCCGAGAGAAAGTGCAACATCGTCTCGCTTTTGATGTCCGGCAGGGTCAGGCTGATGATGTGCGGCACGGCGCTTGCCGGGCGGTTGACCTTGATCTCCCGCAGGGGCGCATCTGCCGCCAGACGGTCAAGCAGGTATGCACCGAGCGTTTTCAGCGCCTCGCGGTCGGCGGCAAAGTGCGCCGCGCCGACGGCTGCCGCCGCGCCGAAGCCCGCGATGCCGATCACGTTCTCCGTGCCGGCGCGCAGCCCGTTTTCCTGCTGTCCGCCGTGGATGACCGGAACGAGCGCGCGGCGCTTCAGAATCTCGGGCGACACATAGAGAGCCGCCATGCCCTTCGGTCCGTGGATCTTGTGGGCGCTGACCGTGACGATGTCGGCGCCGAGCGTGCGCGGTGAGAGCGGGACTTTCAGGAAGCCCTGTACCGCGTCGCAGTGACAGATCACATCCGGGCATTTCGCCTTCGCCAGGCGGAACAGGTCGGCGACGGGGTAGAGCGCGCCGGTCTCGTTGTTGACCAGCATCGACGAGACGAGCACGGTATTTTCGGTGAGCGCCGCTGCGGCTTCGTCCATGTCGAGCGCGCCGCCCTTTGTGGAAAGGCGCACCACGTCAGCGCCGAGCGAAGCGAGGTATTCCGCCGCCGCCTCAGTGGAGGAATGCTCGCCCGCCGTGAGGATCACGCGTGCGCCCGTGCGGCGGCGCTTGGCGGTATATGTGCCGATGAGCGCGAGGTTGTTTGCCTCGCTGCCGCTGCCGCAGAAGATGAGCTGCCGCCCGTCGCCGCGCACGCCGAGCGCTGCGAGCACATCGCTGCGCGCCGCAGTGACGATCTTTTCGGCGGCAAGCCCGACCGCATGCAGGGAGGACGGATTGCCGTAGATCTCCTCCATCACCTGCCGCATGGCGGCGATCGCCTCGGGGCAGAGCGCGGTGGTCGCGCTGTTGTCAAGATAGATCGTGCGTGTCACGGCTCACACCATGAATTTGAACTGCGCGATGGTCTCCTGCACTTCATCGGCGTGGCGGTCATAGTTCGCCGCGGTCGATGCGTAGGTCAGGATGTACGCCATGCCGTTTCGTGTGCAGACGACTTGGCGGAACTTGTATTCGGTCTCGCCGAGCTTGGCGGTGAAGACATACTGCATGGCTTCCTTGCCGTCGAGCAGGAGGTTGCTTTCCTCCACGGTTTCGGGGTCGCCGAAGATGTCGCCGAACTGCTTCTTGAAGAATGCCCAGTAGCTCTCTGCATCGCTCACGTCCTTGCTCAGCCCGTAAGCCGAGACCGTGATGCTCGACGGGTCATCCGTCGAATAATAAGCGCCGGTTGCGCCGGTCGCCATCTCGACCGTCCACTTCGAGGGGACAAAGAGATAGTAGTCCACGACCGACGGGTCGGAGGCAAGCTGCATGCCGTAGGGAACGTCCACATCACCGGACTTTTTGCAGGAGACAAGGGCGGCGAGCAGCAGCAGCGCTGCGAGAAGTGCGCAAACAAGTTTTTTCATGCTGTTTCCTTTCAGAGCTTGAGAATCTCTTCGGCGGCGCGGAGAATCCCGATCTTGCCGCTTTCGTAGGTCAGACCGCCCTGCAAGAAGGCGGTGTAGGGCGGGCGGATCGGACCGTCGGCGGACAGCTCGATGGACGAGCCGCCGACAAACGTGCCCGCCGCCATGATGACGGGGTCGCTGTAGCCGGGCATGTCCCACGGCTCGGGCGTGACAAAGGAATCGACCGGCGAACCCGCCTGAATGCCTTTGCAGAAGGCGATCAGCTTCTCGGGCGCGCCGAAACGCAGCGTCTGGATGATGTCGCTGCGGCGCTCGTTCCACCTCGGAAAGGCTTCAAAGCCGAGCGCCTCAAAGACATATGCAGCAAAGTGCATGGTTTTCAGCGCCTGTGCCACGGTGTGCGGCGCATAGAAGAACCCGCGGTACATGCCCTTGGTCTGCCCGAGGGATGCGCCGATCTCGGTGCCGACGCCGACGGCGGTCAGACGGGAGCCTGCCAGCTCCACGGCACGCGCCGTCCCGGCGATGTAGCCGCCGGATTCAGCCATGCCACCGCCCGGATTTTTGATGAGCGAACCGATGATCATGTCCGCGCCGACGGCGGTCGGTTCACGGTCTTCGGTAAACTCGCCGTAGCAGTTGTCCACCACGACATAGGCGTTTGACACGGCGTGTACCATCTCGCACAGCTCGCCGATCTCGGCGACGGTCAGCGTCGGGCGGTTGAGATAGCCTTTGGAGCGCTGGACGAAGACCACCTTGATGCGGTCGCCGTACTTCTCAAGGTTCGCCTTGATCTCGGCAAGGTTGAGCTTGCCGTCTTTGAGGTCGCTCTGCATGTATTCTACGCCGAAGTCGCGCAGCGAACCTCTGCCTGCCTCGCCGACGTTGCCGATGACCTCGTCGAGCGTGTCATAGGGCTTGTCCGCAACCGAGTAGAGCAGGTCGCCGGGGCGGAGCAGGGCATACAGCCCGATGGCGAGCGCATGCGTGCCGCTGGCGATGCTGTGCCGCACGAATGCTGCCTCCGCGCCGAACACGTCCGCATAGATGCGGTCGAGCGTGTCGCGCCCTTTGTCGTCATAGCCGTATCCGCTGCTCGGCGCGAAATGCGCGTCGCTCACGCGGTGGTCGCGGAAGGCGTCCAGTACGCGCGCAGTGTTCTGCATCGAGACGGCGTCGATGTCGGCAAAAATGCCGGCGAGCGCCGCCTCGGCTTCGTTTGCGATCTGCAACAGTTTTTCAGTCATTTTATCAGTCCTCAAATGAATTCACAATATTTTTGAATGTCTTGCCGCGCTCCTCGAAGTTTTTGAACGCGTCGAAGGAGGTGCAGGCGGGGGAGAGCAGCACGATGTCGCCCGTTTCTGCAAGGTCGTGCGCCGTGCGCACGGCGTCGGCAAAGTCGTCTGTCACTCGGATGGGGAAGTCGTTGCGGTAGTGCGCTGCGCCCTTGACGGCGGCAAGAATCTGATCCTTGGCTTCGCCGGTCAGCACCAGCGCCTTGGCGCGGGTGAGGATCGTCTCGGCAAGCCCGTCAAACGGCACATGCTTGTCGCGCCCGCCGCAGATGAGGATCGGCGCCTTCGGATAAGCGGAGAGCGCTGCGATCGTGCGCGAGGGGGAAGAGTCGATGGAGGAATTGTAGTACCGCACGCCGCGCACCTCGCGGACAAACTCGTTGCGGTGCTCCACGCCGCTGAAGGTCTTCGCAAGCTCCGTAACTGTCTCCGGGGAGATAAAGCCGCGCGTCATGCCGATCGCGCACATATAGTTGGCGACATTGAACCTGCCGGGAATTTTGATGTCGGCGATGCGCAGGACTTTCTCGCCGTCCATGCAGATAAAGCCGTCTTCTTCATAGATCTTCACGTCGCCGTCCATGTCGGCGGGGTGCTTTTCAAGCGAGAAGACGATTTTCTCCGCGCCCGTCGGTACGGGGGCTGCCGCACTCAGCGCGTTGTCTGCATTCAGCACCGCGCGGTGTGTGCCCGCGCCGAGCACGCGGTATTTCGCGGCGGTGTACTCCTCCATGTCGGTGTGCCAGTTGAGGTGGTTCGGCGAGATGTTGGTGATCGCCGCCGCCCACGCCGCTTTTTGCATGGTCATGAGCTGAAAGCTCGACAGTTCCACCACCGCGTAGTCGTCCGCGCGCATTTCGGCAAGGCGGGGGAGCAGGGGGGCGCCGATGTTGCCGCCGACGAAGACGCGGCGACCCTTTTCTTCTTTTGCAGATTCCGTTTCGAGCAGCTTGTAGGTCAGGGTCGTTGTCGTGGTCTTGCCGTCCGAGCCGGTCACGGCGAAGATTTTCGCCGGGCAGAGGGCGAAGAACAGCTCCATCTCGGAGGTCAGCACGGCGCCGTCTTTCACCGCCGCCACAATGCCGGGAAGATCCGGGCGGATGCCGGGGGAGCGGAACATATAGTCCGCACGGATGCCGTCGAGATAGCCGTCACCCGTGACAAATTCCACGCCGCGCGCACGCCATGCCGCGATACGCGGGTCGGTCTCGTCCACGTCCTTTTGGTCGCGCGCCGAGACCAGCGCGCCGCGGTCTAAGAGAAAATCGATCAAAGGCAGGTTTGAGATGCCGAGCCCGAGCACGGCACATCGCTTGCCTGTAAAGTCAAATTGCAAAAAATTCACCTCGCAGAGAAATTCGGGCATACACACTTATTATATGATTATTTATATATAAAAGCAATAGATACGGCGAAAAAAGAGACCGACGGCATTTGCCGTCGGTCTGCAACACGAGTTTGTAAGCCGAGTTCTGTGCGCGCGATGCGCGCCGCAATCATCTATCTGCGCAGCCCGTTGCCGGAACTGCTTGCGCATATGCGCTGCCACCCGGGGACATATGTCGGGCAGACACGCCTTGCGGCGTCCCCATGCGGTGTTGCTTCGGATAGGGTTTACATTTGCACGCAGTTGCCTGCCGTGCCGGTGAGCTCTTACCTCGCCTTTCCATCCTTACCGCTTGCGCGGCGGTCTATTTCTGTTGCACTTTCCCGGAGGTCACCCTCGGCGGACGTTATCCGTTATCCTGCCCTGTGAAGCTCGGACTTTCCTCGCGATAATACCTTTCGGCGACATATCACGCGATTGCGCCGCTCGGTTGCGGGACTATTATATACCCCGCGGTTTATTTTGTCAAGCCCATCAGTTTCCGAATCGGCTTTGCGCGCAGAAGCAGCACGGCGGCAACCAGCGTCAGAATCGTCTCGGGCAGCATGTACTGACCGTTGTAGAGCAGGGAGTAGAGCGCTTTTGCCATGCCTTCGGGCGCCCACTGTCCCCAGATGAACACACCGGTGATGTAGTGGCAGAGGAATCGGATAAAGCAGACCGCGACGATGCCGACATACACGCCCGCCATGCCGAACTTCTTTTTGCCGACTGCCGCAAAGCCGAGTACCGTGAAGGGCACGATGTAGTCAAACGCGACACAGAGGATTACAATGGCAAGCGTCTGGCAGTAGGGGAAAACGTTGCCGCTCATCACACCTTGCAGCAACTGAAACAGGGAGAAGACAAACGCCGTACCGACACCCCAGCCGGTGCCGTTCTTGACTGCAATCAGGATGATCGGCAGCATGGAGAGCAGGGTGACCGAGCCGCCCATCGGCATATCCCAGATTTTGATGTAAGACAGCGCGATTGCAAGCGCGAGCATGACTGCCGCCTCGGCGAGCAGTCTGATTTTTGTGTTTCTCATCGGAAACACCTCCGAAAAAATAAAATTCCGCACAGACGATATGCCCGTGCGGAAACAAACTTTGCTTTGATCTCCCTACGACGGCATTATCCGTATCAGGTAAAGGGTTCGGGATCTCTCCCATCTCAGCCAATAGCACCCCTGACATATTCTGTTCGGTCGTATGCATTATAACCGCCTGCGGCGGCTTTGTCAATGCCTATTTGATATTTTTCGCGATTTCGAGGATCTCACGCGGCGTGTTTGCAATGAACTGTGCCCCGTTTTCGCGCAGTACCTCCACCGGCTTGTAGCCGTAGGAGACGCCGATCGTGTGCATGCCCGCATTTCTGCCCGTCTGCATGTCGATGTGCGAGTCGCCGACAAAGCAGATCTCGTCCGGCGCACAGCCGAATAGCCTTGCGATCTCCAATGCCGCATCGGGAGAGGGCTTGAGCGGTTTGTCTTTGACACCCCAAATCGGGTCAAATACGCCCTTGCCGAAGATTTGCTCCACCAGCAGCACGGCGGCTGTGTTTGCCTTGTTGGTCAGCACGGCGGTGCGGCAGCCGAGGTCGTGCATGGCGGCGATGGTCTCTTTCATGCCGGCAAACGAGGTCTTCGTCTCCATGTAATACTGCTCGTAGTCGTAGATATAGAAATCGGTTGCACGGTCGATGGTCTCTTTGTCCGTGCCTTCGGGGAAGGTGCGCTCCACAAAGGCGCGCGGACCGTCGTTGATGCCGCGCAGCACCTCGGTGCGTCCGATCGGCGGAAGACCGAAACGGCTGCGCGTGACGTTCATCGCACGGTTCAGCTCGGGCAGCGTGTCGGCAAGCGTGCCGTCCAGATCAAAAATAAAGCTTTTGATTTTCATCGGTTTTCACCTCAGCTCAGTCTGCTTTGATTATCAGTCTGCTTTGATTATAGGTTTTGCCGCTCTGCTTGTCAATATGAGGGCGGATTTTCGGCAGTTTGCCATAAAATGTCCGTCTGCGGGCGAAAATTTTGTCAAATAAACTGTTTTCATTTTGCAAAGACTGTGGTATAATATAAATTCGTGAGTTTTCGGAATCTGAAAAACAGAGGTTACAAACAGTGGTAAGAGAAGATTTGAGAAATATTGCGATCATCGCGCACGTTGACCACGGCAAGACCACGCTGGTGGACGAAATGCTCCGTCAGGGCGGCATTTACCGCGAGAACCAGGCGACCACCGAGCGCGTCATGGACTCGGGCGACCTCGAGCGTGAACGCGGCATCACCATTCTGGCAAAGAACACGGCGGTGCATTACAACGGTGTGAAGATCAACATTGTCGATACCCCCGGCCATGCGGATTTCGGCGGCGAGGTTGAGCGCATTCTGAAGATGGTCAACGGCGTTCTGCTGCTGGTGGACGCAGCGGAGGGACCGATGCCCCAGACCCGTTTTGTGTTGGAGCGTGCCCTGCAGTTGAACCATCGCGTCATTGTCGTCATCAACAAGATTGACAAGCCCGACGCCCGCATCAAAGAGGTGGAGGATGAGATTCTCGAGCTGTTCATGGAGCTGAACGCAAACGACGAGCAGCTGGACAGCCCTATGGTCTTCTGCTCGGGCAGAGCAGGTACCGCCTCGCTCGATCCCGATGTGCCCGGCACCGATCTGCGCCCCCTGTTTGACAAGATCCTCGAATATATGCCCGCGCCCGAGGGAGATGAAAACGGCGAATTGCAGATGCTCGTTTCCTCCATCGACTACAACGATTATGTCGGCCGTATCGGCATCGGCAGAATCGAGCGCGGCGTGATCCGGCAGAATCAGGACATCATGATCTCCAACTACCATACGCCGGGCGAGCAGCGCCGTTCCAAGATCGTCAGCATCTATCAGATCGACGGTCTGACGCGCGTGCCCGTCGAGAGCGCCAAGGTCGGCGACATCATCTGCTTCAGCGGCGCCGAGGGCATCAACATCGGCGATACCGTCACCTCGCTTACCTGCGTCGAGCCGCTTGAATTTGTCAAGGTCAGCGAGCCGACGATGGAGATGACCTTCTCGGTCAACAAGAGCCCCTTTGCCGGCAAGGAAGGCAAATTTGTCACCTCGCGCCACCTGCGCGAGAGACTGTATAAGGAACTGCTCAAGGACGTTTCGCTCCGTGTCAGCGACGGCGACACTACCGAGAGCTTCAAGGTCGCAGGTCGCGGTGAAATGCACCTGTCGATCCTCATCGAGACGATGCGCCGCGAGGGGTATGAAATGGCGTGCAGCACGCCGAAGGTACTCTTCCACGAGATCGACGGCAAGAAATGCGAGCCGATCGAGCGCGTTATCATCGACTGCCCCGACATTTACAACGGCGCCGTCATGGAAAAACTCGGTTCGCGCAAGGGCGAACTTGTCACCATGGAGCCGCGCGGCACCTCGCGCACACGCCTTGAGTATCTCGTCCCCACGCGCTGCCTGTTCGGCTACAGAAGTGAGTTCATGACCGATACGCACGGCGAGGGCATTATCAATACCATCTTTGATTCCTATCAGCCGTATAAGGGCGATGTCACCACCCGTTTCACGGGTTCACTCGTCGCATCCGAGGCAGGCGAGTCCACCTCTTACGGTATCTTCAATGCGCAGGATCGCGGACAGATGTTCATCGGCGCGCAGTGTCCGGTCTATGAGGGCATGATCGTCGGTTCCAACCCCAAGCAGGGCGACATCGCGGTCAATGTCTGCAAGAAGAAGCACCTCACGGCGATCCGCAGCGCGGGCGCGGATGAAGCGCTCCGTCTTGTCACGCCGAAGATCATGAGCCTCGAGGAGGCGATCGAGTACATCGCCGACGACGAGCTGATCGAGGTCACGCCGAAGAGCCTGCGCCTCCGCAAGCGCATCCTCAATACGGAGCTCCGCCTCAAGGAAGAAGCCAAGCTGAAAAAACAGAACTGAACCGAAAAAGACCTGCTCATGCGAGCAGGTCTTTTTGTCGATGCAGGCAGAACGCTGACAGCCCTCCATCGTGTTGCGGCGTTAACTAAGCCTTCCCCCAAGGGAAGCCTGAAATCCGGTACGGTTGCCTTGCACAGGAAAAATAGAATTGCTGTGCGCGTCCGATGATTATGCTTTCCCCGGTTGATGGAAGGCGTCACTGCGCTGCGCCGCTGTGACGGATGAGGTGTTCTTTCGCAAAGCAAGGCGTTTTTACCATCTTATTCACATCGGTGCGACGCCTTATAGGCGTCCACCGCTTCGCTGAGCTTGTCGAGAAAGGCTTCCTCGCCAAACGTGTTGATCTTGAAGAACATTGCCTGCGAGCCGCCCGAGGTGATGGCGCACAGATGCACCACGCCGTCGCCGGCATCGGTCAGCGTTACGGCGAGGCTCACGCGGTTGCCGCCCATGTAGCTGTAGCGCTCGTATACATTGAAGATGACGCGCACATTGCCGACGGTATAATCCGTGCCGTCCTCATAGCTTGCGGAGATGCTGCCGTTCAGAATCTCATTGTGCAGATAATCGGCGAGCGTGCCGATGCACGTTTTGATTTCGCTTTCGTATTTTGCCATGGATGTTTCCCCCTTTTATAGGTGATAACACCAGTATAGCAGAATTTTCGCAGCACGGCAACTTTTTTACGATGACAGCTCGCGGCGCAGAAATTCGATCAGCTTTTTTTCCTCGCGGGAGACCTTCACCTGTGACAGCCCGAGGATCTCCGCCGTGGACTGCTGGGACAGATCCTTGAAGTAGCGGAGCAGGACGATGCGTCGCCACAGTTCCGGCAGCTTGGAGAGCGCCTCGGCAAGCGTGATCTTTTCGAGCATTTTCTCGTTTTCGTCTTCCTTGCACAGCGTGTTTTCCAATGTGAAGTTTTCGCCCTCGCCGCCGAGCGGCTCGGAGAGCGACATGGCGGGGGAGACAGCAGAAAGCGCCGCTGCGGCTTCTTCGGGCGAAACGCCGCATGCGGCGGCGATCTCGTCGATGCGCGGCGACGTGCCGTTTTGCGCGAGGTATTCCTCCTTTGCCCGCATCAGCATTGCACCGAGCTTTTTCTGCGGGCGGCAGACCTTGATCAGCCCGTCGTCGCGCAGAAAGCGCCGGATCTCGCCGAAGATCAGAGGCACGGCATAGGTGGAGAACACGCAGCCGCGCGCCGCGTCAAAGCTGCGGATCGCCTTGAGCATCCCGATGTTGCCGATCTGCACGAGGTCTTCAAATTCCGTGCCGCGTCCGCAGAACTTCACGGCAATGCTTTGCACCAGCCCCGCGTTCCGACGGATCAGCTCCTCGGTGGCGGCATCGTCACCCGCCTGTGAGCGTTCGATCAAAGAGAGATTTTCCGCATATTTTGCGCCGGTCTCGATAGCCATTCAGATTTCCACGGGCGACAGCACCTTTGTCAGCGTGACCTTGGTGTATTTGCCGACGACCGAACGGAGCACGAGCTTGTCCATGAAGCTCTCCATCACGGCAAAGCCCATGCCGCTCCGCTCCCCGCTGCCGTCGGTGGTGTAGAGCGGCGTTTTTGCCAGCTCCACGTCCTCGATGCCGCAGCCCTTGTCCTTTATCTCGATTTTGATTTTCCGCGTGTCATAAACTCTGACCGCTATGTAGATGTCGCCGGGACGGTTCTTGTAGGCGTGGACGATGCAGTTGGTCACCGCCTCGGAGACGGCGCATTTGATGTCGGCAAGCTCCTCGATGGTCGGATTGAGCTGCGCGCAGAAGGCGGACACCATCGCGCGCGCCGCGCCCTCGTTGACCGAGAGGGCGGGCAGGGTGAGATTCAGTCGGTTTGTGCAGATGTTACGCATGTTCTTTTCCTCCGCTTTGCGTCGTTTCGATGGGGATGATGCGGGACAGCCCCGCAAGTTCGATGATCCGCGCGACCCGCCGCGACGGGTCGGCGAGGGCAAAAGCTGCCCCCAGCTTGTCCGCAAAGGCGCGCCGCCCCATGATGATGCCGAGCCCCGAGCTGTCCATGAAATCGACGGCGCTGAGGTCGAGGACGACCTTTTTCGGGCGTTCTGTGAGGATGGCGTCGTCGATCTCCTCGCGCAGATCCTTTGCGCCGTGGTGATCGACCTCGCCGAGGATCTTTGCGCGCAGCACATCGCCGTCGCGCGTGCAGACAACGCGCGTTTGTTTGCCTATCATGTTTGTCTTCCTTTCTTTTTGTTGTTTTCTGCTCCTACTATAGCGCGGCGCGCCGTCGAAACTTGTAAAAGACGCGGGAACGCTTGAAAATTCTTTCCGAATATGCTAAAATAGCCGCAGACATCTGTCTGCGACTTTCAAAATGAAGGATATTTTTATGAAAAAATTTTTACCGCTGCTTCTCTTTGTCTGTATTCTGCTTTCTGCCTGCGGCGAAAAGCAGCCGCAGGTCACGACCGACACGTCCCACGCCGCAAGCTCGGCGGACACGCTCGCGCCGCTGACCATTGATACCGAACCGGTCGTAACCCCCACCGAGACGCGCATTCATTTTGCCGCCGTCGGGGACAACATCGGGCATGATTCGGTGGATGCCACCGCTGCCGCGCTGGCAACCGGAGGTAAAAAGTATGATTTCACCGAGATCTATGCCGGTATTGCCGGGCGGGCAAAGGCGGCGGACATCGCTTTTGTCAACCAGGAGGCGCCGGTGGGCGGCGAGGAGCTGGGCATCTCGGGCTATCCCAACTTCAATGCGCCGCACGAGGCGGTCGAGGGGCTGATGGGCGCGGGCTTTGACGTGTTCAATATCGCCAACAACCACATGCTGGACAAGGGCGCAAAGGGATATATCAATACGATCGAGTATTTCAATACGCTGCCTGTCACCATGATCGGCGGGTATACGAAAAGCGACTATGACAACATCCGCACGCTCGAATGCAAGGGCGTGAAGATCGCGTTTCTGTCCTACACCACGCTGGTCAACAGCGGGCACGCGGGCGACCTGCCCGCATCCAGCGAGTATATCATTCCGTATGCCAACGAGGCGGACATCCGCAGGCAGGTTGCCCTCGCCAAGGACTGCGCCGATGTGGTGATCGCCTCCTTCCATTGGGGAACGGAGGATGCTTTCAAGGCGACCGCCGAGCAGACAAAATATGCAAAGCTCTGCGCCGACCTCGGTGTGGACGTCGTGCTCGGTCACCATTCGCACGTTGTCGGCGACGTGGAATACCTGATGGGCGAGAGCGGGAACAGGACGCTCGTTGCCTATTCGCTCGGCAACTTCTGCGGCACGATGCTGAATATCCGCAACAACGTCGGGCTGATGCTCGAGTTTGACATCGTCAAAGATACGGACGGTGTGATCACCGTGGAGAACGCCGTGGTCGAGCCCACGGTCAGCCATTACAAGACCGATACCTCGAAGACCGACCGACAGGGGCTTGCCGTGCGCTACGATTCGCGCGTGTATCTCCTGCGCGACTACACCGAGGCGCTGGCAAACGAGCACGGCTCGCACAACTGGGACAAGTTCACCTTCGCCGATATGAAAAAACTCGTCACCGATCATGTGAACGCCGAATTTCTGCCTGACTTTCTGAAATGAAAAACGGCTGTATGCCATGCAAAACGCATGGCATACAGCCGTTTTGGTTGTTTCTATAGGTTTCCCCCTTTGGGGAAGGCTGAATTTCTCACGCTCAGTTCTGCTTCTGCACGCTCTTGTACTCGTCGTAGAAGCGGAAATAGGGACAGCTTTTCGCACCGTCCCGGGTGAGCAGGGCAAGCTCGTCTTCGTCGAGCGATTGCTCGCAGACGTAGTCGTCGAATTCCTCGTCATAGTCAAAATAGACGCAGTCCTCGCAGCGTGCGGCGATTTTGTCAGCCATAGCCATGCCCCCTTTCCACTCTATTTTAGCACGAAAGGGCGGCGCGGTCAAGCATTTTGCCGCCGGGCTGCAAAATCCGACCGTCCGACAGAAGTTGCTTGACGCTAATCGGGCTGTGTGCTATACTGTATTCCTGTGAAAACGGAGGTAACTATGCCGGAACTTTTGTACTTTGACCGCGATCTCGTCGTGCTGGTGAAGCCGGTTGGGCTTGTCAGCGAGGACGGAGATGCGGGCGAGAGCGTGATCCCCGCCGCCGCAGCGGCGCTCTCTGCCACGGGTGAGCGTGAGACCGCACTGTATCCCATCCATCGCCTGGACCGCAATGTCGGCGGCGTGATGGTCTATGCGCGTACGAAACGGGCGGCGGCAGCGCTGTCCGCGTTCGTGCAGGGCGGCAGACTTGAAAAGACCTATCTTGCGCTCATCCACGGTGTACCCGCCGAACCGTGCGGCACATACCGCGACCTTTTGTACAAGGATGCGCGAAAAAACAAGACCTATGTCGTTTCGAGAATGCGGAAGGGCGTGCGCGAGGCGGTGCTTGACTATGAAACGCTGGCGGCGACAGGCGACCGCACGCTCGTGCGGGTGCAGCTGCACACCGGGCGGTCGCACCAGATCCGCGTGCAGTTCGCTTCGCGCGGAACGCCGCTTGTCGGTGACGGCAAATACGGCGCACAGGATCACGAAAAGACGATCGGGTTGTTTTCGCACAGCCTGACCTTTCCGCATCCGCGGGACGGCAGTGAGATGACTTTCTCCGCACTGCCGGGGGACGAACTCTTCGCCGATGCTCTCCGCGCGGCGGGACTCACGCCCTGAAAATTCCGCCAGAATTTCCGCACACGTCACAAGTCTGTCACATGTGCGGCGTATAATGAGATTGTTCAAAATTGAAATATCGGAGGATGCACAGTTGGACAGTGAGAAGCAGAGCGCCGCAGCCGGTGCAAAAAAGAAGAATAAGAAGAAAAAGAAGATCTGGAAGAAGCTCGTCACGGCGTTGGTCGTCCTGCTGCTGATCGGCGGTGTGATTTACGCCTGCATGCCGAAGGGCACGGCGGGCAGAGGCACTTCGGTGTATAAAAACGATGTGTACACGGCATCGCGCGGCGATGTCTATGACACCATCAGCGCGACGGGGCTGATCGAGAGCAGCGAGGATACCACGGCGAAGGTGCATTCCACGCTGACCTACAAGATCGGCACAGTGAACGTTGCGCTTGGCGACAAGGTGGAGGCGGGCGACGTGCTCTGCGTCTACGACACCGAGACGCTCGAGCGGCAGATCCGCGAGCGCGAGCTGTCGATGAGCACGTCGGAGCGCTCGGCGGCGCTGAATCTTGCCAATGCCAAGCTGACCTATGAGAGCTGCCTTGCCGGTGTGAACGCGGGGACGAATGCCTCGCTTGTCAGCGCCGAGAGCAGCTATGCGTCCGCCGCGGAGGCACTGGAGCGCGCCAAAGAGGACTACGACAAGTATGCCGCAAAACTGGCGGACTCGGCGGTCATTACGCTGAATCAGGCAAAACGCAATTTCGACGACGCGCAGAAAAACTACGATGATCTGAAAGCGGACATCGAAAATAAGACGCACACACAGATCCGCAATGCGCAGCGCGCGATGGATAATGCGGAGAAGACCTACACGGACTACAAGTGGGACGTGGAAAACGACCGCACCTCGACGCTCTATTCTGCCGATCAGGCATACGAAAGCGCCCGCAAGGCATGGAGAGCTGCGGAGTCCGATCTGAGCGCTCTGCAGGAGAAGCTGAAGAATGAGACCGAACCCGAGGAGATTGCCAAGCTCGAGACGCAGATCGCCGCGCAGGAGGAGAAAGTCGAAGCGCTCTATGCAAGCTACCGCACGGCAGAGGATACATACGACCTGACCTCCGCAGAGGCATATAAGCTGCTCGATACCTATAAGGAGAACTACGACAATGCCGTCGATGCGTATGACGATGTGATCAAGTCGCTCGGCGATACGCTGGACAACTATGCGACCGCACTTGCCAACGCGAAGGACAGCTATCAGAACGCACTGGACGGCACGGACGATACGCTGAAGAATTATGAGACCGCACTGACGAACGCAACACGTCAGGCGCACGATGCCGAAATCAATCTGGAGAATACCAAAACCTCGGTGAGCAATCAGCTGGAAAGCTATCGCATTGCCTATGAAAATGCAAAGAATGCGGCAAACACCGCGCTGTCCGACTATCAGCTTGCCAACCTCTATGAGGATCTCGGCAAGGCGACCGTCACCGCGCCCATCGCGGGCACGGTCACCATGGTGAATGCCACCGAGGGCGAGACGGCAAGCGGCGTGCTGTTTGTCATTGAGGATACCGAAACGCTGGTCGTCACGGCGTCGGTCAAGGCATATGACCTCGACCGCGTGCGCGAGGGCATGCGCGTGACGATCGAGAGCGACACCACGGGTGACGCGGTATACGCGGGCGTGCTGGAATCGATTGCCCCCACCGCGAAGAAGGATATGACGGGCTCCATCGTTTCGACCAACGACGCGGAGTTTGAAACGGTTATCCGCGTCACGGAGGCGAATACCGGGCTGAAGATCGGCGTCAGCGCACGCATCGCATATGTCGCCGAGGAGGCAAAGGATGTCCTCTGCGTCCCCGAGAGCGCCATTCTCACCGAGGACGGCGAAAGCTGCGTCCTGCGCCTTGCGGACAAAGCCGAAGACGGCAGCTTCACATTGGAGCGCGTGCCGGTCACGGTCGGTGTCAGCGACGGTGTGACTGTGTCGGTGACCGGCATTACCGAGGGCGACGAGGTCGCGGACAATGCCGAGCAGTATGCCGCTATGGTCGGCGCGAGACTGACGCTGTCCGAGAACAGCGCTTTGGTCGGCTCGATGGCGGCAATGATGGCAATGGGCGGCATGTCTGCCGGGAACTGAGGCTGCGGCAATGAGCGAGAACAGAAAAACCGTCATTGAGATGCACGGTATCCGCAAGAGCTTTTACATCGGCGAGCCGAACGAACTGGAGATCCTGCACGGCGTGGATCTGACCGTCCGCGAGGGCGAATTTGTGTCCATCGTCGGCGCGTCCGGCAGCGGCAAGTCCACACTGATGAACATCATCGGCGTGCTGGATCGCGCCACGGCGGGCAGCTATCTGCTCGACGGCGAACCGGTGGAGGATGCGGACGACGATGAGCTTTCCGCCATCCGCAACCGCAAGATCGGCTTTGTCTTCCAGACTTTCAATCTGATTCCGCGCACCAACGCGCAGCTGAATGTGGAGCTGCCGATGATGTATGCGGGCATGTCCAAGCGGGAGCGCAGCGCCCGCGCACGGGAACTGCTCGATCTCGTCGAGATGGGCGACCGTGCGCGTCACCTGCCGAACGAGCTGTCCGGCGGGCAGAAGCAGCGCGTGTCGATCGCGCGCGCCATGGCAAACGACCCTGCAATTCTGCTTGCCGACGAGCCGACCGGCGCGCTGGATTCCAAGACCGGCAGACTGGTCATGGACATCTTTCACAAGCTGAATAAGGAGCAGGGCAAGACGATCGTGCTCATCACGCACAACAACGAGCTTGCCGCAGAGACCGACCGCATCTATACCATGCGCGACGGTGTGCTCACGGGCGGGGAGGTGCGCATATGAATCTCGGCGAAAATATCCGCCTTGCATGGGAGGGGCTTCGCGCGGGCAAAATGCGCGCATTCCTCACCATGCTCGGCATCATCATCGGCATCGGCTCGGTCATCGGCATCCTCACGGTGGGCAGCGGGCTGACCGACTCGATCAACAGCGAGATGAGCACGCTCGGTGCAAACAATATCATCGTGATGCTGCAATCCAAGTCCAATCAGCAGAGCGGCTTCATGCGCGGCTATGAGGATAAAGACCTCATGACCGATGACATGATCGAGGCGCTCCGCGCCCGCTATCCGGACGCCATTCAATACGTCAGCCTCACCTCCACGCTGGCAAGCGGCAAGGCGAAGGACGGCAAAAAGACCGCCAACCTTTCGCTCGACGGCGTCAACACCGACTATTTTGATGCAAACGACGTCAAGATGCTGGCGGGCAGCACGATCACGGAGAGCGACATCGACAACCATAAGATGAAGGCGGTCGTCTCCGACAGACTGGTCAACAATCTGTTTGACGGCGACGTGCAGGCGGCGCTCGGCAAAAAGATCTCGGTCTACACAAATTTTGAGATCTACACCTTCACGGTCGTCGGTGTGTACAAGTACGAGCAGAACATGATGAACATGTCCTTTGCCGCCGCGGAGGACGTCTCCACCTCGGCATATATCCCGATCACGGTCGCGCAGAAGCTGTCCGGCGCCGCAGAGGGATATGCGAGCATCACCATCATGACGACAAGCGCGGTCAGCAGCGCCAATTTTGCCGCCGTCGCGGAGCATTTTCTCAACAAGTATTATAAGAACAATGAAAACTACCAGGTTGCGGCGATGAGCATGGAGAGCATTCTCTCCACGGTCGATTCCATGATGGGCACGGTCAACATCGCCATTGCAGCGATCGCGGCGATCTCACTGCTGGTCGGCGGCATCGGCGTGATGAACATCATGCTGGTCTCGGTCACCGAGCGGACGCGCGAGATCGGCACGCGTAAGGCAATCGGCGCGACAAACGGCAACATCCGGATGCAGTTTGTTGTCGAGAGCGTCATCATCTGCTCCATCGGCGGCGTGATCGGTATTCTGTTCGGCGGTGTGCTCGGCTATGTCGGGTCTACGCTGATCGGCGCGCCCGCCGTGCCGAAGCTGTCGTACATTCTGCTTGCCGTCGGTTTCAGCATGGCGATCGGCATCTTCTTCGGGTACTATCCCGCCAACAAAGCGGCAAAAATGGACCCCGTCGAAGCCCTGCGGTATGAGTGACATGCAGAAAGTGCCGTTGCCGCAGCGGAAACATCCGCGGCTTACAGAATACGATTACAGCCTGCCGGGCGCATATTTTATCACGATATGTACGCAGAATCGGAGATGCTTGCTGGCTACGACCGTAGGGCGGGGGCTTGCTCCCGCCGAAATCCGCAAAAGCGAATGCGGAAAAATCGCCGAAAAGCAGCTGCTGATGCTCGAAACGCGATTCTCCAATGTGAGAATAGGTCAGTATGCAATTATGCCGAATCATCGAGAAGTATATCTACGAAAATCCGATGCGATGGCAGTATGACGTGCTGTATGCGGAAGAATAAGAAAGAGGTCGGTGTACACCGACCTCTTTCTTACTTATTTTAACTTATCCGTGAACTTAAAACGCGATTCAAATGTGAAATGCTTGTCCAGCCACTTGCCGAACAGGGTGATGAGGGGCGCGTCGATGAAGGCGGCAAGCACCGTGCCGATGCCGATGCCGTTCCACCGCCGGAGGATCACGACAAGCACTGCGGCGACGGCAAGCATCGCGAGGTCATAGATGAATTTTACCTTGTTCGTGTTCCAGCCGAACACGCGGGAGGATTCGGAGACGACCAGCTCGCAGATCTGCGGCGGCAGCGTCGTGCGGAAGAAGACCGCGACCGCAAAGGCGATCAGCAGGCAGCCGGCAAGAAAGACTGCAATGCGCAGCGGCATGGACGTATAGGCGTCACCGCCGCCGAGGCAGAACAGCCAAAAGTCGATCGCGTACCCCGAGATGACCGCCGTGAGAAAGCTGAGCAGATACTTTGCGCGGAAGCGGCGGATGGCGATGCAGAGGATGATCAGCTGAAAGCCCTGCCAGATGTATTCCGACGTGCCCTGCGAATACCACGGAAAAATGTCCCGCATATAGAGGTGGATGACATAACCGGGGGATGCTACCATCGAAAGCCCGAAGCCTGCCTTTGTGCAGAGCGAAACACCCAGCGCACAGAGCAGCACGGCGATCGCCCAGCCGATCTCGTTCATTTTACCGATCTTTTTCATGTGCGGATGCCTCTTTTCTTTCTTTCAGCTGCTCGGACGCAAGAAAGAAAATCTCCTCGGTCGCAAAGCTCAGCTTGGTTACACAGTCGCGTTTCGTAAAGTAGCACCAGTAGCTGTCGTCGGGCGTTGAAACATCGGCGCAGTCGCCGCGCCCGAGATAGTCGTATTCAATGTGGATGCTCGGCAGCGTCAGTGCCCCCTTGAACAGATCGAGCGGCTTCCCGTAGCAGTTGCCGCGGATGGTGATTCCCTCCGGCGTCTGCAAAAACGTCCCTTTGCCGTGCCTGTAGAAGCACTTCGAGCCGGGCAGCGTTTCGAGCCGGATCTCGTCCTCAAAGCGGTATGTACCGTCCCGCACCTCTTTCCGCACGCAGGCGCGCTCCCACTTTGACCAGTCCGGAATGTGTGCAAACTCGGTCTCACCGGTCTCGGCATGCAGGCGTCCGTATTCGTCCATGCGCCACCGCTTGCCGCACTTGCGGCAAAAGAGCGTGTCGCCTGCCGAATCGGTCTCGCCCTCCGCGCCGCACGCGGCGCATTTGTAGAGCAGGGCATGCAGCCCCTCGGCGCGCCGCGGATGGTCGATGCGGATCTTATTTTCGTATTGCCATGCAAAGTCGTCGCAGCGAAAGGCATCGCGCACTTTTGCCATGATTTCGTCCACCGACAGTGCGCGTACTTCGTCTGCGGCAAAGAGCGGGTACATGTCCGCCTCCACATAGGTCTTCTTGTCGATCTTGTTCCACTGCGGCTGCGAAACAAAGCTGCCGTGGATCTTGAGTATCACGACCGGGACGCGCAAGAGACGGATCAGTCCGCCGAGCGAATCCGGAATATAGGAGTCGCAGCCGTCGAGTGAATAGCGCGCCTCGGGGAACAGCACAAAGATCGTGTGCAGCGTATCGAGGCAGTATTTGATGTTGCGCACGAGCGAAACATCCGAGACAAACTTGCGCTTGCCGAGCACGCCGAGCGAGCGCATCAGCGGCTCGGTATAGGTGTTGAAGCCCTCGAGCGTCATCACATTGTTGACGGGATAGGGGTGTGTGGCGCGCAGCATCAGCGAGAAATCCGCCATCGACGCATGATTGACAAGCAGCAGATAGGGCTTGCCCTCCAGCGCCTCCATGTCGTGCTTGCGGATCTGCGCGCCGCGCTTTTTCAGGTCGCCGAAGCAGAGGAGATGCTTGGCAAGGGAGAGCATAAAAGACGGCTTGTGCGGTTTCTTTGCAAAGTCAAAGTGTTTGATCTTGTCTTCGTTCATCGGCGTGTCCGTACTTTCTCAGAATAACACCACCAGTATACCACATCCGGGCGGCATTGTCGATATATATTTTATTTCATATACTGACGGGGAGAGGGGGCGACTTTATGCTTGTTGAACGAAGATACGACCGCGACCGCGCGCTGACCTATGCCCGCGAGTGGGCAATGTCGCGCAATCCCTTGTTCATCGACTATACCGGTTTCGGCGGCGACTGCACCAATTTTGTCTCGCAGTGCCTGTTTGCGGGCAGCTGCCGCATGAATTTCACGCCGGTATTCGGCTGGTATTATCTTGACGCGGATTCGCGCACGGCATCCTGGACCGGCGTGCAGTATTTTTACAACTTTCTCACAAGCAACCGCGGCGAGGGACCGTTCGGTGTCGAGACCGACGAGACCAATCTGCGCGTCGGCGACGTGGTGCAGCTGCAAAACGAGGGCGGCGCCTATTATCACACGCTGCTGGTGAGCGGCATCGATCCGGAAGCGGGCATCCTCGTTGCCGCGCATTCCAACGATGCGTTCGACCGCCCGTTGTCTACGTATACTTATGCCGCAGCGCGGTTTTTGCAGGTGTCGGGCGTGCGGGTGGAGTTGGACGTTTCCACGGGCAGCTGCTTCTATGATCTGATCGGCGGAATCGCCATCAAACCGTAAGTGCGCATTGACAGAAAGAAATTGCTGTGCTAAAATAGTCCCGTATCTACGGGACTATTTCAGTTTTAGGAAGTAACTATGATCGACTTGCTTGAAATGCACAAAATGTTCATCCGCGCGCACCTGTCCGAGGGCGGCATCGCCGCCGACTTCACGATGGGCAACGGCAACGACACCGAATTTCTCTGTCGCACGGTCGGGGAGAGCGGGCATGTCTATGCCTTTGACATCCAGGAGGATGCGATAAGTTCCACGCGGGCGCGGCTGGAGAAATGCGGCTTCTCCAACTATACACTCATCCATGACAGCCACGCCAATCTGAAAGAATATATCAAAACGCCGATCAAGGCAGGGATGTTCAACCTCGGCTATCTGCCGGGGCACGGGCATCACGAGGTGACCACCAAGCGGGAGAGTACGCTTGCCGCCGTCAAGGCTGCCATTGAGATGCTGGACAGCGACGGTGTGCTGCTCGTTGCTGTTTATCCGGGGCACGAGGAGGGAACACTGGAGGGCGAGATGCTGACCGAATACCTTGCAACGCTCAGCCGCTACAAACTCTGCGCCACCAAGGTGCGCATTGTCAATTCGCCGACGTCGCCCTACTTCTTCGTGATTGAATCCAAATAGGAACAAATAGGAAAGGGAAGGAAACTGCCATGCAAAATCAGAATATGCCGCGCCGCGCACCGCAGAAAAAGGGAAGCGCCGCGCCGCTTTTCTTCATCATTTTCTTTGTGCTCATTCTGCTGATTGCCTCGTTTTTTGCTTTTGACTTTCTCGGCGGCAGCCGCCGCCCTGCGGTGGAATACACCATCGGGAAGACGAGCTATAAGCTCTCCGCCAAGGAAGCCTATGCGGGCAGCACGCTGCTGGTCTGCTTTGACGACGTCGCCGCGCTCTGCGGGATGACCGACGTGGGCGCCAGCGATGCGCGCAGCTATTTTGCCGAGAACTCCGAGGAGAACATCACCTTCACGGCAGGCAGCAGGACCGCCGTGCTCAACGGCAAGGAGATCGACATGCCTGCCGAGGCGGTTTTGCGCGACGGCAAGATGTATGTGCCGCTTGAGATGCTCACGCAGTATATGGGCGGCATCGCGGTCACGGAGACGGCGGACAGCGTGAAGATCGAGCGCGGCACGTACAATGCCAGCACCAAGGACACGCCGATCTATTCGGACACCTCGTTTGCGGCGGCGACGGACGGGCCGCTCACGCACCCGGATGTCAAGGAGGACAAAACGGCGCCGACCTATTCGTTCCAAACCGACCTCTCGGCATATGAACCCTACATGTGCCCCGAGGATGTGGACGGCTATCTGATCCTCGTCAACAAGACGACCACCATTGATGCGTCCTATGTACCTTCCAATATCGTCAATGTCGCCGATTCGCGTTCCGACCGCACCGAGCGCATGGTGGAGACGGCGGAAAAGGCGCTCGAAGCGATGTTCATCGAGCTGCGCGCCGCGGGATATACCGACGTTTCGGTCACCAGCGGCTACCGCACCTATGAAAAGCAGGAGTATCTCTACAACCTCTACACCGAGCGTGAGATGAAGGCGGGCATCAGCCGCGAGGAAGCGCAGAAGATCGTCGATACCTATTCGGCAAAGCCGGGTACGAGCGAGCATCAGACCGGGCTTTGCTGCGACATGCACAACCTGCCGAGCGCCGACCAGCGTTTTGCCAAGCAGGATGCGTACAAGTGGCTGCTGGAAAACTGCTATAAATTCGGCTTTATCCTTCGATTCCCCGAGGATAAGGAGGACATCACGGGCTACAGCTTTGAGCCGTGGCATTATCGCTTCGTCGGCAGATATCATGCGTCCGAGATGCACCGCCTCGGCATGTGCCTGGAGGAATACGTCGCTTATCTGGAGACGGCAGAGTGAGATCCGGCGCATTCAAACGCAGTCTCTGCCTGCTTGTCGTCCTTGCATGGCTGCTTGCGGCGACGGCGTGCGGCAGACAGATGCCCGTGCCGCCGTCGGCATCGTCGGGTGCACAGACAGAGACCGACACCGCCGCACTTGCAGATGCGGCGGCATATGTGCTGCGCACCGTGCCGGAGCCGCAGTGCGGTTCGGTCGGCGGCGAGTGGGCGGTGCTCGGGCTTGCCCGCAGCGGCTATGGAGATGCCGCCTGGTCGGAGACCTATTATGACAACCTTGTCGCCTATGCACAGGCACAGGACGGCGTGCTGCACGCGCGCAAGTATACCGAATACGCCCGCGTTGTGCTGGCGCTCACCGCCATCGGCAAGGATCCGCGGGACGTCGGCGGCTACGATCTTTTAGCGCCGCTCGGCGATTTTGAGCGCGTGACCTTCCAGGGACTCAACGGCGCGGTTTTTGCGCTGCTTGCGTTGGATGCGGGCGGCTACACCGTGCCGGCGGCGCCAGCAGGGCAGACGCAGGCAACGCGCGAAGGGTATCTTGCTGAAATTCTCGCTTATCAGACGCCCGCCGGCGGCTTTTCGCTGGATGCGGACGGGGGCGATGCGGATGCGGACATCACGGCGATGGCGCTCTGCGCGCTTGCACCGTACAGCGGCGATGCGGGTGTTTCGGATGCCGCACGCGCCGCATTCCTGTGGCTTTCGGATGCGCAGGGGGCGAACGGCGACTTTGGCAGTGCCGAGAGCAACGCGCAGGTGCTGATCGCGCTTGCGACTTACGGCATTCCGCCGGAGGATGCGCACTTTGTCAAAGACGGGCGCAGCGCGCTTGACGCGCTGCTTGCCTATGTCGTGCCGGGCGGCGGCTATTGCCATGCGTCAGCGGATGCCGAGGCAAACCCCATGGCGTCCGAGCAGGCGCTGCTTGCGCTCACCGCCGTCGCGCGGCAGCGTGCAGGCGAAAGCGGGCTTTACGCCATGACCGGGGATGCGGGCACGCCGCATCTGAACCTTGACGCCGCAGACGGCGCAAACAAAGAACAGTAAAGGCAGGTGAAGAACATGCAGCGCAGGATTTTGATTTTGCTCGTGCTGGTTCTTTGCCTTTCTTTTTTGTCCTGCGGCAAGGCGGAGGCGGGCGCGTACAGCTGCACGCTTTCGGTGCGCTGCGACAATGCGGTTGCCGCCGATACGCTCCCGCCGGAAACAGCGGCGATCCTGCCTGCGGACGGCATCCTGCTTGCCGACACGACGGTCGCGTTCGGAGACGGTGAGTCGGTGTTTGATGTACTGCTGCGCGCGGCGCGTGCGGCGGGACTGCACCTGGAATTTGAAAAAACGCCGCTCTACGGCGGCGTGTATGTCGAGGGCATCGGCAATCTCTATGCCTTTGACGGCGGCGAGGACTTGAAGCTGGCCAACATTCCCCAGCGGGCACTGTCCCACAACTATCCCACCGCTTCCGCAACTGTGGACAAGAATGATGTCACCATGCTGGAGGACAACGGTTCTGCCAACGCCGAAGTTCCCCTGACCGTGAAGAACACCAAGGGCTTTGACCTGCCGAAAACCGGCGATCACGGTACATGGATGTACAGCCTGGTGGGCATTCTTCTGATGTCCACCGCAGCCAGTGTCATTGTTCTGACTGTCAAAAAGAAGAATGGCCGGTAAATATCTGGCACCCCGAAAAAGCACTCCGGGGTGCCGTCCGAAAGGAGGAGATCCTATCCGAGAGAAGCGAAGAACGATCATTACCATCTCCCTGGCCGTTCTGTTTTTCCTGCTGGCACTGGGGCTG
>OGUO01000690.1_pt1 | contig 24895 bp, 20 predicted proteins | sample 1553641 | NCBI WGS metagenome assembly OGUO01 (sample SAMEA2579980, study PRJEB22360) | human gut metagenome | biome: human gut; feature: human-associated habitat; material: faeces | place: Denmark | collected 2008/2010 | reverse complement strand
CCCTTTTTAATATCAGCCGTTCGGCAACCTCAGGTTCTGCCTGTTCCAGTAAATCCTCTTCCGGGATGACAGCATATTCTTTAGTTTCCTCTTCCAGTGCAATCGTCCATTTATAATGTTCTTCTTTTTCTATCGTATCATCTGATCCCGGATTATCCGAATCATCAAAAAAAAATCTTCTCTGTGCTCCATATAAAAATCCTTTTTCAAAAAATCTTTTCAAAACAGTTCCGTTTTGCATCGGAATTTTCTCCTTTAGGTGAAGAAGTAATTGCTTTAGACAAAATAGATTACTCAAATTCGAGAAAGGAGAAAACGAAAATGAAAAAAGGAATGATTCACATTTCCATTCGTGCCCCAACTGTTATGTATTTATTATAACAAACAAGCGTTCGATTATCAATTATTTATTGAAGGAACAAACTGCGGAAACTCAAGCAACATTATATTTACTCCTGAGGATAAGAGTGGTATAATTATCTGTAAGGCTGTCCAAAGAAGAGAAGGACAGCAGAATGAGAGAACCATCGCAGTATGAGAGGTACGGCGTCTGGCAGACAATTTTTTGAAGGAGTTTTAATGGTATGGAACTGACAACAATTCGTGAGTTATTTAAGAACAGAGAAGAATATCTGGACAAGCAGGTGACAGTTGGGGGCTGGATCCGAAGTATTCGTGATTCTAAGACATTTGGATTTATCGTGTTAAATGATGGATCTTATTTTGAGACGCTTCAGGTAGTATATCACGATAAGATGGAGAATTTTGCAGAGATCTCCAAATTAAATGTAGGTGCAGCAGTAGTCGTAAAGGGAACGCTCGTAGCGACACCGCAGGCAAAGCAGCCGTTCGAGATCCAGGCAGATGAAGTTGTAGTGGAGGGTGCAAGTGCCCCGGATTATCCGCTTCAGAAGAAGCGTCATAGTTTTGAGTATCTGAGAACGATCTCCCATCTGCGTCCGCGAACGAATACATTTCAGGCTGTATTCAGAGTCCGCTCACTCGCAGCGTATGCGATCCATAAGTTTTTCCAGGAGAGAGGCTTTGTATATGTGCATACTCCGCTGATCACAGGAAGTGACTGTGAAGGTGCGGGAGAGATGTTCCGTGTGACCACGATGGATATGGAGAATCTTCCGAAGAATGAAGATGGAACAGTAGACTATACACAGGATTTCTTTGGAAAAGAGACAAGCCTTACTGTAAGTGGACAGCTCAATGGCGAGACTTATGCACAGGCATTCCGCAGCATCTATACATTTGGACCGACATTCCGTGCCGAAAATTCCAATACGACAAGACATGCGGCTGAGTTCTGGATGATCGAGCCGGAGATTGCATTTGCAGATCTGGAAGATGATATGGAGCTGGCAGAGGCCATGCTGAAATATGTCATCAACTATGTGCTTGAGAATGCACCGGAAGAGATGAACTTCTTTAATTCCTTTGTAGATAAAGGACTTTTGGACAGACTTCATAATGTAGTAAATTCTGACTTTGCACGTGTGACTTATACAGAAGCAATCGAGATTCTTGAGAAAAATAATGACAAGTTTGACTATAAGGTTTCATGGGGATGCGATCTTCAGACAGAGCATGAGCGTTATCTGACGGAAGAGATTTATAAGAAGCCGGTCTTTGTAACGGATTATCCGAAGGAGATTAAAGCGTTCTATATGAAACTGAATGGGGACGGAAAGACAGTTGCCGCTGTTGACTGTCTTGTTCCGGGAATCGGTGAGATCATTGGAGGAAGTCAGAGAGAGGATGACTATGAAAAGCTTCTTGCAAGAATGCAGGAGCTGGGTCTGAAAGAGGAAGATTATGGTTTCTACCTTGATCTCAGAAAATATGGTTCTACAAGACATGCAGGGTTCGGACTTGGATTTGAGCGTTGCGTAATGTATCTGACAGGAATGTCGAATATCCGTGACGTGATCCCGTTCCCGAGAACTGTAAATAACTGTGAACTGTAATAGAATGGATCCTTTTGAGCTTATAAATAAATAGATGTCGGGGTCAAAAGCCCCCGACTTTGATGCCTACGGATTGTTTCATGCTACGCACTCCCACAATCCTACCCGCTATTCGCATATCATGGTGCTTACGCCCCACTTTTATGCTCATATCGAGGCGGGTCCTAAGGTCTTTCATCCACCTATGAGCAAGCTCATGTGGGCTTAGACCTTTTGACCCTGGCATCATAAATAAAGACAGACTGCCGTTTGATGCACATTTCTGTGTGCGTGAGCCGGTGGTCTGTTTTTTTGATTGCCAAAAGCTCAGAAAATGCCTTATAGTATAGAGTATCAGATTCTATCAGATGTGAAATGACTTCCATATCTATAGACGCTGAGCAACAAGAAGTAAAAGTTATCAGGTTATCATACGAAAGCAGGAGAATTGGAAATGAAATTTATTCATATAGCAGACCTTCATCTTGGTGCAGAGCCGGATGCAGGCAGAGCATACAGTCAGAACCGGTCACAGGAATTGTGGGAGACACTACAGTCGGTTCTTGCGGTTTGCGAGGAAGAGCAGACAGACCTTCTGCTGATCGCAGGAGACATTTTTCACGGGCAGCCGCTTCGCAGGGAATTAAAAGAGCTGAATTATTATTTTGCAGAGCTGACGCATACAAAAGTAGTCTTAATCGCTGGCAACCATGATTATATAAGAAAGGATTCTTATTACAGAACGTTTCAGTGGAATGAGAATGTAATCCCTTTATTCGGGCGGGAACTGGAATATGTGGAGTTCCCGGAACTGAGGACGGCAGTGTATGGTCTGAGTTATTACAGCAGGGAGATCAGAGAGCCTCTGTATGAATCGGCGTTTGCGGGAGGAATCCAGGAGTATGAGATTCTTCTCGCCCATGGTGGAGATGAGAAGCATTGTCCGTTCCGGGTGAAAAAGCTGGAAGAGTCAGGATTTGATTATATTGCACTGGGACATATCCACAGACCGCAGGCACTGATGAAAGACCGGATCATTTATGCGGGAGCGTTAGAACCCATTGACCGGAATGATGTAGGGCCGCACGGCTATGTAAAGGGAGAGATTACGGAAGCCGGGGTTCATACGCAGTGGATTCCGTGTGCAATGAGATCCTATATTCATCTGGAAGTTCCGGTTAATACGGAAGATACAATGGGGAGCGTGCGGAAAAAGATTCTGGAGGCCGTGAAGGACTATGGAGCAGAAAATATGTATAAGATCATTCTTACGGGATATCGGGATCCGGATCTGCGGTTTGATACAGAGCGAATGGACCGGGACGGGAATCTTCTGGAAGTGATCGATGAGACCGCTCCGCAGTATGATATGGAAGAATTGTTGCAGGAAAATGAAGGAAATCTGCTGGGAGAGTATATCCGTCGGTTTAAAGACTGCGAAAAGGACAGCAGAGAATATCAGGCATTGTATGAGGGAGTTGAAGTACTCCTTAAGAATAAGGGGTGACGGAAAATGAAGATAACGGAATTATATATCAAAAATTTTGGCAGATTTTCAGAGCAGCATTTCTATATCAAGGATGGCGTTCAGGTCATTTACGGAGAAAATGAGTATGGAAAATCTACATTGCAGGCATTTATCAGGGCGATGCTGTTCGGAATGGAGCGGGGAAGAGGAAAAGCTGCGGCAAAGGATGATTTCAGTAAGTACCAGCCGTGGGAAAATCCGAATTACTATGCCGGAGTAATGCGGTTTCGCTGTGGTAACAGGAATTTCCGGCTGGAACGGAGTTTTGACCGGATCTCAAAGCAGGTTTCACTGGTCTGTGAAGATGATGGGGAAGAGCTTTCGGTAGAGCATGGGGATCTGGATATACTGCTGGGAGGGATTACTCCGGGGATGTATGACAATACGGTTTCGATCGGACAGTTTCAGAGCAGACCGGGACAGGAACTGGCGGAAAGTCTGAAAAATTATGCGGCAAATTATTATGAGACCGGTGGCGGGGAACTGGATTTAAGCGGTGCGATTTCAGATCTGAGAGAACGGAAAAAAGCAGTAGAGCAACAGTGCAGATCTGCAAGAGAACAGAGAGAAAAAAAGTATCTTTCCATGGAGCAGGAATGTACCTATCTGGAAAAAGATATGAGAAAGTTTCAGGCACAGTATGAAGAAAATCAGCAGAGAATCCGTCTGCTGCAACAAAGACAGAAGGAAAATGATTCAAAAGAAACGGATTTGCATCCGGGTGAAACGGAATCTGCTTCTGAACAACCGGAAGAGAACAGCCGTGGAATGATCATTGGTGGCTTTTTAGGAATCATTGCCGGACTGGCAGGGCTTTTGTGGGGGATATTTTTAAGAGATAAATCCGGAGTTGACGTACTTTTGGAGCGGTCTTCCGCGTTTGTACTGCTGGCAGTACTTTTAGTGATCGCGGGCTGTGTGCTGTTTGTTGTGGGAATCCGTAAGCAGGCAGGACAGAAAAAAATAATAAAAGAAACAGAAAAATCCAGCGGAACCCGCACAGTGCAGGAAAAAGAGAAGGTTCAGACCGGACAGCCGGAGCAGAATGGTGAGAAAGTCTGGCGGGAGCAGAACGATCCTGAGGAACAGAAGCTTCAGTGGCAGCAGGAACAGATCAGGGAAGAGTGGAAAGAAAAGAAGCTCCGGTACGAGAATTTGAAGGAGCAGCAAAGAGAACTGCAGCCGGATGAAGCAGAGGAAAGACTCTATGAGAGGAGAGAGGCACTGGAACTGGCAGAAGAGACGATGAAAAAGGCGGCAGAGCATCTTGGAGAGCGGACAGCAGCAGGACTGAACCGGAGAGTGTCTGAGATTTTTTCCGAAATTACGGAGGGAAAATATCCGGGAGTCAATATCAGTGACAGACTGGAAATTTCTGTATGGGACGGAACGAGGCGGATTCCGGCATACCGGCTGAGCAGAGGAACGGTGGAGCAGATTTATTTTGCCCTGAGGATGGCGGCAGCCGAAATGCTTCAGGAGGAAGAACTTCCGGTGATCCTGGATGAAACCTTTGCATTTTATGATGATAAAAGACTGCAATCTGTACTAAAATGGTTGAGTCAGCAGGAAAGACAAGTTATAATATTAAGCTGTCAGAGAAGAGAAATGGAATTTTTGAGAAGATGCTGACGTTTTCAGGAAGGAAGATAGATACATGAAAATAGAACTGCCAAAAAAAGTTTTATTTATAATCAATAATCTGCAGCTTCATGGGTATGAGGCATTTGCGGTAGGGGGCTGCGTGAGAGATTCGATCCTTGCAAGACGGCCACAGGACTGGGATATTACGACTTCGGCAAAGCCGGAAGAGATAAAAAAGCTGTTCCGCAGGACGATTGATACAGGGATCGAGCATGGAACGGTTACGGTTCTTTTCGGTAAGGACAGCTTTGAGGTGACGACCTACAGGATCGATGGTGCATATGAGGACAGCAGACATCCAAAGGAGGTACAGTTTACCAACCGGCTGGAAGAGGATCTGAGGAGAAGAGATTTTACGATCAATGCCATGGCGTATAATGACCAGGTGCGTCTGGTGGATGTATTTGGCGGAATGCAGGATCTGAACCATCATCTGATCCGGTGTGTGGGAGATCCTGAGGAGCGTTTTTCGGAAGACGCACTGAGGATTCTTCGTGCGGTACGTTTTTCGGCACAGTTGAATTTTCCGATCGAGTCGGCTACAGCGGATGCCATCCGCAAACTTGCTCCGAATCTGCAGAATATCAGTGCGGAAAGGATTCAGGCGGAGCTGGTGAAACTTTTGGTATCGCCTCACCCGGAGCGAATCCGTGATGCATACGAACTGGGACTGACGAAGGTGATTCTGCCGGAGTGGGATGCAATGGAAGGTGTGGCACAGAATACACCGCATCATAAATATGATGTGGCAGAGCATACACTGCGGGCATTGAAAAATGTGAAACGTGACAAGATTCTCCGGCTTACGATGCTGTTTCATGATATGGGAAAACCGATGATGAAGACCACCGATGAGAATGGTCGGGATCATTTCCGTGGACATGCACTGGTCAGTGAGGAGCTGGCAAGGAGTATCATGCACAGATTGAAGTTTGACAATGAGACGATCCGAACGGTTACGAAGCTGGTCTGCTATCATGATTACCGGGTGGAGGCAACACCAAAGAATGTGCGGAGAGCCATGAACCGGATCGGTGTGGAGCTGTTCCCGTATTATCTGGCAGTGCGTCTTGCGGATGTAAAGGCACAGAGTCCGTATCAGAAAAGGGAAAAGATTGAAAATATCGTAGAAATGCGTCGGCTGTATCAGGAGATCATAAAGAAGCAGGAGTGTGTGACGCTCAGACAGCTTGCGGTCGGAGGTCGTGAACTGATGGATCTCGGAATGAAGCCGGGGCGTGAGCTGGGCAGTATGCTCAGTGAATTACTGGAATATGTACTGGATGATCCTGCAAGAAACGATAAGGAAATCCTTTGTGCATATGTAAAAAATAAATTGAACCTCTAAGTTGATCGCAGCTTTCAGGCATACTTGGCAGAACCTGTTCATAGATTAGAAAGAACTTGAATAGAGGTGCGGGCGTTAAAAGAGCGTCCGCACACGGGAACAGGGGGATGTCATGAGAGAGTATGAACAGGAAGTGCGGGAACAGTACGAGATAGAGATTAAAAGCACCCGTCGGACAAGGGGTGCGTTTTTTTGCATTGGCAATGCAGATACAGAAGTATTCTTGATGAAAGAAACCCTTGCTTCTGAAAAAAGAGCGGCCTTGCTTTATCTGATATTGAACCGGCTTGAGAAGACGGGAAAATTAAAAGTAGATGCACCGGTTTTTTCAAGGGATGGAAAGCTGATCGTTGCTGCCAGGGACGGGACCCGTTATATGATGAAAAAGTGGTACTCCGGGCGGGAATGTGATATGAAAAAGGAACAGGAACTCCTGCTTGCCGCTGAGAAACTCGGGATTCTGCATATGCATCTGAAGTGGCAGGAACCGACAGCAGGGGAGCTGGAAACGCTGCTTTGCAAGTATGCAGTGCGATCAGAAGACGCAGCGGTATTGGGAAATGGAGCAGTGTCAGAAAATGCAGCGGTATCGGGAAATGGAGCAGTGTCAGAAAATGCAGCGACACCGGGAAATGGAGCAGTATCAGAAAAGAAGGAGAAAGAGCCTGTGCTACAGCAACAATTCCCGGAAGAGGAGTTTCAGGTCCGCCCGCCTGCTGCACGCAGTCCGCTGGATGAAATGCTGCGGCATAACCGGGAAATGAAAAAAGTCCGTTCGTTTATCAGAAAAAGGGTCGTAAAAAATGAGTTTGAAGCGTTGTATCTGAAGCATTTTGAAGCGATGTATGAGAAGGCCTGTGCGATCACCGCAGCGATGGAACAGTCAGGCTGTATGCAGATTTATGAAAAAAACGTTGCGGAAAACCGGATGATGCATGGAGATTATAATTATCATAATATTCTGATCCTGCCGGGAGATACTGCGATCACCAATTTTGAACATATGCGGATTGGAATCCAGGTGCAGGATCTGTATTATTTTCTGAGAAAAGCAATGGAAAAATATCGTTGGAAACAGAAACTGGGGGTTGGGATCATCCGGGCGTATCAAAGACAACGCCGGCCGGAGCCGGGAGAATGGGAGTATCTGGGGCTTCAGCTTGCCTATCCTGAGAAGTTCTGGAAGACTGCCAGCAGTTATTGCAGGTCGAATAAGGCATGGCTGCCTGAAAAAAGTGTGGAGAAGCTGGAACTTGCGGTGAATCAGGAAGAAGAAAAGACGAATTTTCTGAAAACTATTTTCGGGATACACCTGTAATTTGAAAAAGGTGGAATAAACGGAAATTCCTTGACAAATAAGGACTGAACCGTTATAACAGTACATAAGGGTGCATCCATGTGGACGGACGAGTGGACATGGAGCCTTTGAAAAAATAAGTATGAAATTGTATTTAAGTACAATGAAGGAGGAAATAATCCATGAACAAGACAGAATTTATTGCAGCAGTAGCAGAGAAAGCAGAGATTTCCAAGAAAGATTCAGAAAAAGCACTGAAGGCTTTTGTTGATGTAGTTGCTGAACAGCTTAAGGCAGGAGATAAAGTGCAGCTCGTTGGATTCGGAACATTTGAAGTAAGCGAGAGAGCAGCAAGAGAGGGAAGAAATCCTCAGACAGGTGAGACAATGACGATCGCAGCATGTAAAGCTCCGAAGTTCAAAGCCGGTAAAGCATTAAAGGATGCAATCAACTAATCTTCTGCAGAAAGAGCGGATGAAATGAATCGGATCAGACAGGTTTTTGCAAGGAAATGGTTGCAGTGCCTGTCTGTTTTTTTTCTGCGGGCAATGAGCCGGAGCCTGTGGCTATACAGGCACAGGACACCGGCAACTGACGCAGCATTATTTTATGTGAGATACGAAGGGAGAAAGGTTATGTTTAAGGAAAAAGTACGGGTGCAGATCTTAGAGGGGAAACTGACAGATAAGGGAAAATGCCTCTGCGGAAGTTACAGAGGATATGAGATCATGGTGAACCAGATGAATGGATTCTATCAGATCTGTATTAATGCCCATTCTGATGATGATGTGAATAATCAGAAGCTGGCTGCTTTTCTTGCAGAACATAAGACGAAGGTAAAAGGTGTTCTGGATGCGAAGATCAGTCCGACAGCACTTCTGATGAATGTGAAGATGCCTGCATTTGGTTCAAAGTGTCCGGCAGCGATCAATGAGGCAGTGATGCCGGTGATCCAGTACCTGACGATGGGAAGATATTCCAGCGGATGCGAGTACTGCAAGTCAGAGAATGTACCGGTTTCAGATTATGAGATCAATGGAATGCATCATCTGGTATGTGAAAATTGTGCAGGGCAGATCGGTCAGAATCTGCAGCAGAACCAGCAGGAAGTCCAGGCGAAGAAGAGCCGCGTGGCAGAAGGGATCGTGGGTGCGGTACTTGGTTCTCTGATCGGATGCATTCTGTGGATCCTGATCTATAAGCTGGGCTATATTGCAGGAATCGCAGGAGCAGTGATCGGAATCTGTGCGATGAAAGGATATGAGATGCTTGGCGGCCATCTTGATAAAAAGGGAGTGGTCATTTCCTCGGTGATCATGGTTGTGATGATCTATTTTGGAAACCGGATCGCATGGAGCTGGGATGCATATGATGCATTGAAAGATCAGGGATTCACATTTTTTGACAGTTACCAGTATCTGGGAGAGATTCTGGATCAGACAGGTCTTGCAGGTGATTATTATACAGATCTGACGATCGGATATGTTCTGTCCTTTGTATGTGGGGCGAGGTATATCATTCATGCATTCCGGGCAAGCAATGGAAGTTATACAATGAAAAAGCACTAAAAGGAATCAGAAAAGATGAGATTAGACAAATTTTTAAAAGTATCCAGGCTGATTAAAAGAAGAACCGTGGCAAATGAAGCATGTGATGCAGGAAGAGTCCTTGTGAACGGAAAGACTGCAAAAGCATCTGTAAAGGTAAAGCCGGGGGATGTCATTGAGATCCAGTTTGGAACGAGAACGGTGAAAGTGGAAGTTCTTGATCTTCAGGAGACAACGAAGAAAGAAGAGGCAAAAGAGCTGTTCCGTTATATTTAACCGGTTTCATTGATCGGGAAGACCGGAAAGTGTACTGTGATCTGAAGCTGTCTTCTCACTTTACAGTCATAAAAGCGTACAACCCGTCATATATATCAGATGTGCAGAGTGTTGGACTAAAAAGGGAGGTACGCAGATGGAAGAGCAGAGGATCGCCAAAGCACATAAGCTTGTGGTGAATAATCGGAAGACGAGTATGGTGACCGGGGTTCTGGATGTTCTTTCCTTTGACCTCAATGAGATTCTTCTAGAAACGGAGCAGGGAATGTTGATGGTCAAGGGAACGGATCTGCATGTAAATCGGCTCAGTGTGGAAAAGGGAGAGGTTGATCTGTCGGGAAATATCGACAGCATTGCTTATTCCAGTTCCACTCCGGCAGAGAAAGCAGGAGAAAATTTCCTGTCCCGGCTGTTCCGGTAGGAGGGAAAGATGCCGGGACTTGGAGCAGAGGCAATGATCTTTCTATATGCAGGACTTTCCGGTCTGACCGTTCTGGCCGGTTATGATGTATTGCGGTGGTTCAGGCGGATCATCCGGCATCACGATTTCCTGGTCGGAGTGGAAGATATTCTTTATTCTGTCGCAGTCAGTATCTACCTTTTCCGTCAGCTTTATGTGACGACTTATGGCAGTATCCGATGGTATTTTATAGCCGGAATCCTGCTGGGAATGTTGTTTTGGAAAAGTGTGAAAATATTGTTGAAAAAAATGTTATCAAATCTGAGAAAAAGCCTTGAAAAGTTTAAAAAAAATAGATAAAATAATTATGTTGTCCGAAAATCTGAAGGGGAAAGCAGTTTTCGGATCTGAGGGAGCGTAGCAGTTTGGAGTATCATTTATAAGCAGGGTGAATCTTGGATGGCAAAGAATAAGAACGTAAGGAACAGACGGCAGAAAAGCCGTAAGAACAGCGGTCTTCGCTGGCATAAGAGGGGCATTGTCCTGACGACGCTGGTAATCGTACTTTTAGGCGGAATGGTTACAGCAGGTTCTGTCAGTCTCTGGAGCAGGAATAATGCCTATAAAGCACAGGAAGCAGAGCTTCAGGCACAGATTGAGGCTGAGGAGGCCCGTTCAGAAGAGATTAAAGAATATGAGGCATATGTTCAGACAGATGAGTATATCAGGGAGACAGCAGAGGATAAGCTGCACCTGGCAGATCCGAATGAGATTATTTTCAGGCCGATCAAGTAGACAGGCATAAAAGAGTCAGTTACATAGAGAGATACAAAAGATAGCTCCGGGAGAGAAGTTCTCCCGGAGCTTTTATCATCTGACAGGAAGGAGCGGAATACAGGATATGAACGACGGGCAGACATTGCATAATAGCCCCTATGTGGAACAGATTGAACGTTTTGCGGGTTCTGTAAAGCAGCTTTCACAGATATTTCTTGGGCTGGAAGAAAAAAAGCAAGCCTTTTCGGATGAGGAGATCGAGATGATGTTTCGTCGTCTGAAAGAAAAAGTCTGCTCAAAATGTGAGAAATGTGAATGGTGCTGGGGAGAAAATTTTATCCATACCTATCAGATGGGATATGAAGTCCTGTCTGCGGTGGATCATTACGGGAATGATCTGAATACAGAAACCAAGCGGAAACTGATGCAGCGTTGCATCATGGCACCGAGGTTTCTCAGGGAAATGCTGGAAGGATTTCATGATGCAAGACAGAACATGATCTGGATCAACCGGATTGCAAGAAGCAGAGAGGGATGTGCGATCCAACTGGATACTTTTGCGGATATGCTTCAGAGCAGTGCAAGGGAACTGGAGGAAAGTATTTTTACGGATGAACGGATGGAGCGGCGGATCTCCGGGCAGTTGAAAAAGCGTGGCGTCAAGGTTCTGTATACGCAGTTTTTCATGAACCGGGAAGGAAAATACGAAGTTCATGTGACTGCGAGAGCGATGCAGAAAAAGAGAATGACTGTCCGGGAACTGGTGCGGTGCGTATCAGCCGCAACAGGACGACGGTTTGTCGCAGAAAATGACAGTGCCCAGATGATCGGGCAGAATTATATGACGGTTATCTGCAGGGAAGGACCGGCATATTATACAATTCCGGGAGTTGCCCGGATCGGCAAGGGGTGCAACAGCATTTCAGGCGATAATTTTGCCATGATGGAGCTGCCAGGTGGAAAAAAGGGCGTGGTGCTTTCTGATGGGATGGGTTCAGGTGAAACCGCGTGCAGGGAGAGTACCCTGGTGGTGGAGCTTTTAGAAGAACTTCTGGAGGCGGGATTTCCGGAAAAGACTGCAATCCAGATGATTAATACAACTCTGGTGATGGGGCGTGAGGAAATCCATTACTCGACGGTAGACATGACGATCTTTGACCTGTACAGCGGGGAATGTGAGATTATCAAAGCGGGAGCATCTTCAACATTTATCCGAAGCAAAGCCGGAGTGGAACATTTAAATTCCACCAGTCTTCCGATCGGAGTGATCAATTCTATAGAAATCGATTCGGTGCGTCGGCAACTGGAAGATGGAGATTTTATCATTATGGTAACGGATGGTGTGATGGATGCACTGCCGGTGGGAGAACAGGATCTGCTCCTGGAGACGATCATCAAAGGCACTGCCATCAGCAATCCGAAGGAGTTGGCACATCATATTCTTCAGCAGGTTCTGAGCTGGACAGGAAGAGAACCGGAGGATGATATGACAGTCCTTGCAGTCGGGATATGGAAAGCGTGACAGGAAGAGGCTGAGATGTTAGACGAGATGGCGACCGGTATGGAATAGGTATCAGGAAAGTCTGAAAAGTTAAACAGCAGGGATTTACAATTAAAAAGTATTTCGGTATAGTTTACATATGATGGATAAAAAAAGAAAAAAAGTAGAGCAGTATATTGAACAGTATCAGATGATCGGGCGGGGTGACCGCATCGTGACAGGTGTATCGGGTGGAGCAGATTCGGTATGCCTGCTTTTTGTGCTTTGCGAACTGCGGAAAAAGCTTGGGTTTGAGGTGATCGTCTGCCATGTGAACCATCAGTTGAGAGCAGAGGCGGCAGAGCAGGATGAGGCTTATGTGAAAGAGCTGTGCAGAAAACTTGATGTTCCCTGCAGGATTTTTCATGAAAATGTGGAATTAATTGCAAAAAATGGGAAAAAATCTCTTGAAGAAGCAGGCCGTATCGTACGGAGCAATGCTTTTGAGACTGTATGCAGGGAGTCCGGTGCGAATAAGATCGCGACGGCACATCATAAAAATGATAATGCAGAGACAGTACTTCTGAATCTGGCGAGGGGAAGCGGGCTTCAGGGAATGTGCGGGATTCGTCCGGTTTACGGAAACCGGATCCGTCCGCTGCTCTGTCTGACGAGGAAAGAGATTGAAGAGTGGCTGGAAGAGGAGCAGATTTCCTATTGTACTGATGAGACGAACGAAGAAGATGAGTATACCCGCAACCGGATCCGGCACAAGATTCTTCCGGTTATGGAACAGGAGATCAACCGTCAGACAGTAGAGCATATCAATCGTCTGAGTTTACAGGCAGAAGAAATATGGGAGTATCTGAACCTGCAGGCGGATGCGGCATGGAGACAGATGGTCCATCCGGTGGATGTTTCGGAGGAAAATCCGGAAGAAAAGCAGCAGGGGAAAAAGGAAGAAAAGCCGGCAGGACTCAGGATTGAAGAGGAAGAATATGCAGAACTTCCGGGCGTTTTACAGTCTTTTCTGATCCGTCGGTGTATCTGTGAAATGGCAGAAGCACAGAAAGATATTGAAGCAGTGCATATGGAAGCAGTAAGAGGGTTATTTGGCAGGCAGGTCGGAAAAAGCAGGGATCTTCCGTATCAGCTCCGGGCGGTCAGAACCTATGCCGGAGTTGAGATCCGGCGAAGATCTGAAGACAGGGATCAGAAAAAGAATCAGAAAAAGGCTCAGGAAAAAGAAGGTGCCGGGCAGCAGAGCGTGGAACTGAAGATTCCGGGGGAAACTTATTTCCCGGGAACGGGGCAGAAAGTCTGTTGTGAGATCTGTGGAAGAGAAGAAGCAGTTTCAGGGAAAGAGTTGCCACAAAAAAGCTACACGAAATGCTTTGATTATGATATAATCAAAAGCGGACTCTGTATAAGATACAGAAGACCCGGTGATGAGCTGGTGATTGACAGCCGGGGAAAGCGGCAGAAGCTGAAGTCTTATTTTATTAATGAGAAAGTCCCAAAGGAAAAAAGGGACCGGATACTTCTGATCGCGGAAGAAGAACAGATCGTATGGATCCCGGGTATGCGGATGAGTGCGGCATATCAGATTGGGGATCAGACAACAAAGATTCTTAAGATAAAGATTGTGGAGGAATAGGATCATGGCAGAGAGTATAAAAGTATTAGTTCCGGAAGAAGAAGTTGACGCAAGAATTAGAGCATTAGGAGAGCAGATCAGCAAAGATTATGAGGGAAAGCAGATTCATCTGATCTGTGTGCTGAAGGGCGGAGTCTTTTTCATGTGTGAACTGGCAAAGAGAATTACGGTACCGGTTTCCATGGACTTTATGTGCGTGGGAAGCTACGGAGACGGAACAAAGTCCAGCGGTGTAGTGCGTATTGCAAAGGATCTGGATGAGTCCATCGAGGGAAAAGACGTGCTGATCGTGGAAGATATCATTGATTCAGGAAATACGCTGTATTATCTGATGGATGTACTTCAGAGAAGAAAGCCTGCAAGCCTTCATCTTTGCACGCTTCTGGACAAACCGGATCGTCGTGTGAAGGATGTAAAGGTGGATTATACGGGATTTGAGATCCCGGATGAATTTGTAGTCGGATATGGACTGGACTACGCACAGAAATATAGAAACCTTCCGTATATCGGAGTTGTGGAAGGTGTAGAATAAGGAGGAGTTATAAGCCTTGGAGAACAAGAAGAAATACAGAGGCGTGAACTGGGGCTCGATCCTGCTGTTCATCCTTATCATAGGAGGCATCCTGTGGATGGCGAACAAGGTGCAGATGCACCAGCAGGAAATTTCCTACTCTACTTTTGTAAAAGAAGTAGAAGCGGGGAATGTCACGGCGGCAGATATCAGACAGAACAGTGCTGTGCCGACCGGACGGGTGACGTTGTCATTGAAAGATGATTCATCTGTAAGAAGCCTGAATGTTTCGGACGTAGGGAAGGTGGAAGAATTTCTGCAGGAAAATGATGTGAAATACAGTCTTGAGGATGTTCCGAAAGAGTCCATCATCATGTCAGCAGTCCTTCCGTCACTGATTACTTTATGCGGTATCTTTTTACTGTTTATGCTGATGAACCGTCAGAATGGCGGAACAAATTCAAAAGCGATGAATTTCGGAAAGAGCCGTGCAAGAATGAGTACACAGAATGAGATCAAGGTGACATTTGCAGATGTTGCAGGTCTGAAAGAAGAGAAAGAAGAGCTGGAGGAGATCGTTGATTTCCTGAAGGCACCGAGAAAATATACCCAGCTTGGAGCAAGGATCCCGAAGGGAGTTCTGCTGGAGGGACCTCCGGGAACGGGTAAGACGCTGCTTGCAAAGGCAGTAGCAGGAGAAGCGGGAGTTCCGTTCTTCAGCATTTCGGGTTCGGATTTCGTAGAGATGTTTGTCGGAGTCGGTGCATCCCGTGTCAGGGATCTGTTCCAGGATGCGAAGAAAAATGCACCTTGTATCGTGTTTATTGATGAGATTGATGCTGTTGCAAGACGACGTGGCAGCGGTCTGGGCGGTGGCCATGATGAGAGAGAGCAGACATTGAACCAGCTCCTTGTAGAGATGGATGGATTTGGTGTAAATGAAGGCATCATCGTGATGGCGGCAACGAACCGGAAAGACATCCTTGATCCGGCGATCTTACGTCCGGGAAGGTTTGACCGTGATGTGATTGTCGGCAGACCGGATGTGGGTGGAAGAGAAGAGATTCTGAAAGTACATGCAAGAAATAAACCGCTGGGGGATGACGTGGATCTGAAGCAGATCGCACAGACGACGGCAGGATTTTCAGGAGCAGATCTTGAGAACCTTCTCAATGAAGCTGCGATCCTCGCAGCAAAGGAGAACCGGGTATTCATCCAGCAGTCCGATATCCGTCATGCATTTGTAAAAGTCGGGATCGGACCGGAGAAGAAGAGCCGGATCGTTTCAGAGAAGGAACGAAGGATCACAGCGTATCATGAAGCAGGGCATGCGATCCTGTTCCATGTGTTGCCGGATGTAGGACCGGTATACAGTGTATCCATCATTCCAACGGGTGGAGCAGGCGGATATACAATGCCGCTTCCGGAAAAAGATGATATGTTCAATACAAAGGGACATATGCTTCAGGAGATCACAGTATCTCTTGGAGGACGTGTCGCAGAAGAAGAGATTTTTGATGATATTACAACAGGTGCATCACAGGATATTAAGCAGGCGACAGCGATTGCAAAATCAATGATCACCAAGTTTGGTATGTCTGAGAAACTGGGACTGATCAATTATGACAATGACAGTGATGAAGTCTTTATCGGAAGAGATTTTGGTCATACTTCAAGAGGTTACGGAGAAAAGATTGCCGGAACGATCGACGAAGAAGTCAAGCGGATCATAGATGAGTGTTATGCACAGGCAAGAAGTATTATTCAGGAATACCATCCTGTATTGGAAAAGTGTGCAGAACTGCTGCTTGAGAAAGAGAAGATAACCAGAAGCGAATTTGAAGCACTGTTTGAGGAAAGTGAGACGGATGCCTGAAAAAGGTTTACTGTATACCCTCTGTCGTCAGAAGGAACTGACGGCCGGGGGTTTTCTGACATAGCAGAGTATGCAGGAGAAACTGCCAGTGTCAGGTTCTCTCATAGGTTATGAATCCAGAATACGAAGGAGCGGAGGAGGGTGAGAATGAACAGAGAAGCATTATTTTGTGATGGAACAGGCGATTATGTCATTCCGGCAGAACCGGAGATAAATGAAAAGGTGGTTCTGCGTTTTCGTACAGCCCACAATGATGTGGATGAGGTGAAGCTCCATGCAGGAGAACAGATCTATACTTTATGGAAAATGCAGACGACTGGTGAATTTGATTTTTATGAGATCGAATATCAGTTGGGAACTGAGCCGTTCCGCTATTATTTTGAGATCAAGAAAGGAACAGAGATCTGCTATTTCAGCCGGTATGGTGTGACCTACCGGGCAGAAGAGTACTATTCCTTTATTATCCAGCCGGGATTTTCCACACCGGAATGGGCAAAAGGGGCGGTCATGTATCAGATTTTTGTAGACCGTTTCTATAACGGAGATCCGACAAATGACGTAGAAGATGATGAATATATTTATATCGGAGCTCCATGTAAAAAAATTAAGGATTGGAGTCAGGCTCCGGCATCCATGGATATCAGGAACTTTTATGGCGGAGATCTGCAGGGAGTCATAGATAAGCTGGACTATCTGCAGGATCTTGGAATCGAGGTGATTTACTTTAATCCTCTGTTCGTGTCTCCGTCGAACCATAAGTATGATATACAGGACTATGATTATATTGATCCTCATTACGGAAAGATCGTAGTGGATGACGGAGAAGTACTTCCGAAGGGTGCAAAGGACAATATCCATGCAACGAAGTATCAGCAGAGAACCGGAGACCTGCGGAATCTGGAAGCCAGCAACCAGTTATTTGCAAAGCTGGTGGATGCAATGCATCAGCGGGGAATGAAAGTGATCCTGGATGGGGTATTTAATCATTGCGGTTCTTTTAATAAATGGATGGACAGAGAGAGAATCTATGAACCGCAGCCGGATTACCCGAAGGGGGCGTATGTGAGTGCGGAAAGTCCGTACCGCAGCTTTTTCCTGTTCCATAATAACCAGGATTCAGCATGGCCGTACAATGGGACATATGATGGCTGGTGGGGACATGATACACTGCCGAAGCTGGCGTATGAGGAGTCACCGGATCTGGAAGATTACATTATGCGGATCGGAAAGAAATGGGTGTCTGCACCTTATAATATTGACGGCTGGAGACTGGATGTCGCAGCGGATCTCGGATTCAGCAATGAATATAATCATTTATTCTGGAAACGTTTCCGTAAAGAGGTCAAAAGTGTGAACCCGGATGCACTGATCCTTGCAGAGCATTATGGAGAGCCACAGGACTGGCTTCAGGGAGACGAGTGGGACAGTGTGATGAATTATGATGCATTTATGGAGCCGGTGACCTGGTTTTTGACCGGTATGGAGAAGCACAGTGATGAGCGTAGAACGGATCTGTGGGGCAATGCAGATAATTTTATCGGGGCAATGAGACATTTTATGGCAAGTATGCTGACCCCGTCTCTGCAGGTGGCAATGAATGAATTATCCAACCACGATCATTCCCGGTTCCTTACAAGGACGAACCATAAAGTCGGACGGGTAAGTCAGCATGGCACAAAAGGAGCAGAAGAGGGTGTAAACCTTGCGGTCATGCGTGAAGCAGTTGTGATGCAGATGACGTGGGTAGGTGCACCGACGGTTTATTACGGAGATGAAGTGGGACTGTGTGGTTTTACTGACCCGGATAACAGAAGGACTTATCCGTGGGGGCACGAAGATCAGGAGCTGCTTGCATTTCATAAAGAGATGATCCGTATCCATAAGACGGAAAAACCGCTCAGAAAAGGTTCAATCAAGCTGCTTGCCGCAGGGAAGAATCTGCTGGCATATGGACGGTTTGAAAAGGATGAGCAGTTGGTTATTATTGTGAATAACAGCAGTATCCTGAAAGAAGTAACAGTACCTGTCTGGCTGACAGGAATGGAGATGAGTGGGCGAATGAAGCGTCTGATCTATACCTACGAGCAAGGATATACAACAGCTTATGATGAGTACATTGTAGAGGATGGAGAGATCGTGCTGAATATGGGAGCATACTCAGCGATCGTATTGAAACCGATCGATACACTGACGTTGAGATGAACGAAACTGTGGACGGAGTGAAATGAGCATATAAAAAAGAACCAGCTATTTGCTTATGCAAATGACTGGTTCTTTTTGCTGTCAGGAATTTTAAGTCTTGTTCGTTTCCTTATTCATTTACCGCATTGGCAGTCTGTCTTACATCCGGGACAGCCATAAGGATCGGATAAAGGACTGCTGAAATGATGAGTCCGCCGAGTCCCTGGATCAGGTTGGCAGGTACGCTTGCGAATGCACCTGAACCATACAGGAAAAAGTATTCGCAGAAGCAGTAGCCACCGGCTACGAGGATGATATCAGCTATACCGCCGAGAATGACAGCGGCATAACGTGACTTGGAAGTATGACCGATCTTCTGATATAAGAGTCCGGCACAGACAGCTACCAGTCCTTTGATCGCAAAAGTGATCGGAACATACACGAAATATCCGCCAAGGAGATCTGCCATTGCAGAACCAATTCCGCCTGCAAGAAGTCCCCACCATGGTCCGAGAACGACACCTGAGAGGATTACCATTGCATCACCCGGATGAATATATCCGCCGGTTCCCGGTGTAGGAAGCTTGATCGACATAGTTGCAACACAGGAAAGTGCTGCGAACAATGCGGTAAGAACGATCTTTTTCAGTTTTGAATTTGTTGTTGTATTCATAGTTAAACCTCTTTCCTTTCAAACTCTCTCTACTATACAACAAATGTGAACCGTTAAAAATGGTCAATTCTGAAAAAAGATATAAGGTCAGATAAAGCCGACGCAAATGCGTCGGCTTCACCTGTTTTAATGATTGAAGAAAAATGATTACTTTAAAATTGCATCTTTGATTTTCTGTGCATAATCTTTTTCCGTCTGATCTGCGTTCGTATTGGCAAGGATTCCTTCAACGATCATGCTGACGGATCTTGAATCTACAAATGTTCCCATCACACTGCGTTCTTTTCCATTTACTGTATATTTTACCAGGATTCTGGCATATACAGAGCGTTTATAAGCACCGGATGAAAGATTTGTGAATACGATATTGGATCTGTAGTATTCAGCTCCTTTTTTATCAGGATTCGTTATAAAGTTTGTTTTGTCTGGAGAGAAGGTATTCTTTAAGTCATCCTCAGCTACTCCATAATACCAGGTACAGCCTTTAAAGCTAATCTCATCTTTTTCGGATGAAGCTTCCGGTAACTTAAAGTCATATCCAAATCTCATGTTCGTAGATTTTTCAGGAGAAGACTGATCCATTCGTAATGAGCCTCCCTGGAACATATTGCTGAACTGGTAAGTAATTGTGACAGTTCCATCATCATTGAGAACACTGTCTGTGACCGGAATAGCTTCAACGGTTCTTTGATCGTTGAGTTTCAATGTCAATGTATCCGGTACACTGGTTTTGTCAAAGGAATATCCTGTGACAGGGGTGAGAGTAATCTTCGCCGTATAGTCATGAGTCGCATTCTTATCCTTTGATATAGCCGTTACTGTTGTTCCGGTTGCATCTTTCCAGACTGTAGAGACGGTGTATTTATCAGTCTCCTTTGCAGCCTGTGCAGATGACAGATCTGCTTCTTTAGAAGGAGTTGCGATATTTACTATAGTTTCCTCTGCCGGAACGATTGCAGTAGCTGGTCCCATGATACGAATCTCGGCTGCTGATGCAAAAATATTGCTGGTGTCTGATACAGATTCTACCGCATAGAGGCGTACATTGGTAGCCTGGATGGCATGGAACTCTGCCATCTTCCAACTGTCACTGCTGTTCCATGTACCCGTGGCAACTTCCTGATAAGTCTTGCCGTGATCATTACTGATCTCGATGCGGTAGGAAGTGATAGTTCCATTCCCACCACCGGATCTTGGAAGCATACGCAGTCCGGTTACCGTCTTACTCTCTCCAAGAGCGATATCGATCCAGAGATTTTCACGAGCATCACCGCTCCATTTGCTGTGCCAGATCGTACCTGTAGTCTGATCCAGTACAGCGGATGCCGGTCCTTCACTTCCGGTCGTTGCCTGTTCACTTCCTGCTGTAGCAGTCATGCCTTCAAGCGGAAGATCTCTGGAATCATCCTCGGCAGGATCTTTCGGCATATTGGTGAGTGAGTAGTTAGCAAGGACATCGGTTCCGAGTCCCTGAAGATCAAGACCATTCGGAGTACCGGAATATTTATTTGTACCTCTTGCCCATGCCCATTCCATCTCAAACCAGTCCTGAGCAGAGTAATTGGTATAAGATTCTCCGGCAAGTTCTTTTTTACGTTCAGTGATCCATTTCTCCCAACGCATTTTATACTAATCGTTGGTCAGACCGGCCCACTGACGGTTGGAATAATCGATCAGTCCACCGCTGATTGCCTGGTCGTAACTTCCCCATGTGGTGATCAGACTGCGGGCATTCAGTTCGTAAAGTTCTTTTGTAAAATCATCGGAATTTTCTGCCAGTTTCTTTGCACCGTTGATCCATGTACCGACAAGAAATTCTTTCTGTGTTCCGGTTACTTTTTCTACCATATCAATAATAGAAAGGAATTTATCGGAAAGGGTACTAAATTCTTCCGCATCACCAGAGCGGAAAGCTGCCGCCATCTTTTTCTGATATTCCTGAGCCGTATTGGACAATACCTGTTCCAGTACATTGGCAAGGTCATATTGATAGCCGGCACTGTTCTTCAGCTTATCATAGTCTGCAAGGAGCAGCTCGGCTGCTTTTTCCAGTTTTTTCTTATCATAATCAACAACAGCATTTCCCCATGTAGAAGCTGCACCGATATCCAGTCCCGGTCTGGCATTTACAACAGACTCAGGAGCACCCTGTCCTTTCATATTGTATGCAGGATTGTATACGGTGTCGTGCAGTATTTCCATTGCCTGATAAGCGGAGTCACTGTCTGCACCGTAACGTCTTGTTACATAATTTTTAAACCATTCATCAAGATTGATCTTCTGTAAGTTATTTCCGTCATCAGCCCAGATCGTTTCAAAGAAAAGATCGTAGAGAACCGGATTGTTTACAGATGCCTCCGGTGTGATACCGATTCCTGCCATATGTTCAGCCTGCTTAGAGGCATTTACGATTCCTTCAACATAATTATCAATATGTCCATGGAGTCCGAGACGTCCACCGAAGTTGTTCAGCATACAGTAAACCCACGGAGTATTCAGAAATTCTCCGCCGCCTTCTGCACCACCGTAGTAACCAGGGTTGGTCTCATTCCAGTGAGGTGTCTTTTCCGCATAGAGATCCAGAACAAGAGCATGATTGCGGTTGTCACCTAATCCCTGAAGCAGAGCCGTTGTCGGATTTCCCTGCCAGGACTGGATCACCCAGGTTGCGTGAGGATCAGCAGTCATCATGCTTGCAAGGACTTTCTGCGAAATAACAGCGGAATCCATACCACCGGTATTTCCACCTTCATGGAACGGGTCTGTTGCATAATAATGAGCGGAATCTCCATAAACTTCTTTCTGTACTTTATAGAAGAGTGCTGCATATTTTGTGAAAGACTCACTGTCTGTCCTCAGCATACTTGGCCGCTGGAAAGAACACCAGGTTCCCTGCTTGATCACTTCTGCCGAAGGATCTTTGGAAGTAATATCTACCGGCACCATTCCGCTATATCCCTGAAGGACAGGCTGCATGCCGAGCTTTCTCATGATAAGCTGATTTTTTCTTGCGAGCTCCGTTCTCTCAGTGAACCAGGTATCATGAACCGGGCCGCCATAACCGGAAAGATTTGCCATATAGGCCCATGCATAGTAGGCAGGTCCGGCAATGAAATCTTTGGCTTCCTGATGAGTATAACCAAGTTCTGTAAGGAAACGTCTCCAGACTTCTTCCTGAGCTGTGGCATCAAGAACTACATTTACACCATTCAGTGCAAGCCAGTCTAACTCATTTCTCCATTCCTCTTCGCCCCAGAAAGCCATAGAGTAGGAATAGGTACAATAGTTCAGGTAGTAACGGTTCTTCATAGCCGTCTCCTGACGTATTTTCTCTTCAGGAAGCGGCAATACTTCCGGCAATTTCTGAGACGGATTATTCCAAGAAAGATGGATACCGGCCACATATTTCAGATACCAGTTCAGCCCGGTCGCGATACTCACATAATTATTACCCCGGATCACGACCTTGTCACCTTTCTGGTCGAGTTCGAAAAAATCGACAGGAGATTTCACCTGTTCAATCATAAATTTACGCGACGCACCTTTGTCGATACGTTCCAGCAACCCTTCGATAGGGGAAGCCGCTTTTACGACAAGCGCAACCAGCAACATGCCGAGGATATGGATGATTTTCATTTGACAGAGATTTTATTCATTAAGATATTGACGCCATACTTTCCGTCAGGAGACACCCACCACTGCGTATCGCCGTTTGCACAACGGATCGCAAAACGATTGTCATACTGCAAACGGGCGGAGCCGTCGGGAATCCATAGGCCGAGGCTGTACATTCCCTTTGCCAGACCGAGCGGAATCTGCAAGTCGGTAGAAATCGTATGCAGGAGCGGAGTGCAGGAGCTGTCGCCCGTTTCATACGGTTGCCAGTCATTCACATTCGCATCCGTCAAGGCGACATGGCAAACCTTACCGGACTCGTCAATCAAGACCAGATAGACAGGATGTTCATTAAACAAAGTCGAGAAACCGCGGTTTATCAAAGATATTTCGACAGGATTAGCCTGTCCGGCAAGCAAAACCGCCGGAGCCGTCATCTCCTGCAACTCGATACGGTAACCGAGATGGTCCCGGATATAATCGAATACATTCCGTTCCGCTACAGAGCCATCTTTCCTGATGAAATACCCATCCGACACCGGCATCTTGTTCTCCCGCAGGAATTCTGTGGAAACAGGAGTTTCCTTCCAGTACATCATCGAATACTTATCTTTCGTATTCTTTTCCTTATAGTTATGAATCACGCTAAGAGAAGTGAAATGTTGCAGGAACAGGCGGCGTGCCGTTTGCAATCCATCAATGATCCACCCGGCTTCAGGATTATCGGGGTCCTCATTCATGCTCCAGGTTCCCCAAGGTAATTCTCCGTCGACCGGAAAACAAGGAGACTCACGCACAATCTGCTCATAAGCAGGCGTACCTTCTGACATTCCGCCATCCCACTGATGCTTTTTGATCACAATAAAGTCGTCATGGAAAGAAATCCGTTTATAATCATTAGAAGCCGTATCCAGCAGGTTCTTATATTCGGGAACCCGTATCTGGACAGCCCGTCCTTCCGGTGTCATCCGGCAGATATGTTGCAAAATAGTCCGTTTCGTATCGTCCGACTTTTCGAGACCATGAAAAGAACTGTGCCATTCTCCCCAAGCACCGATCATGCCAGCCTGTACAACCTGAATCACATCCTTATTCTCTTCAAGGAAAGGCTTGAGCTGTTCCGTATGGCGAATGATGTCTTCCAATGTAGGACCAGTAGCCGCCCGCCCCAAAAACTGGGTTTCATAAGCAAAACGGAGGACCGCTTTCTTGCCTAAGGACCTTAATTTGTCAAAGAAAATACCCATTGTCCGAAAATCCTCTCCTGTCAACTCTTTTCCGACTGCTCCCGTCAAATAGAAGTAGGTCTGAACCAGTGATACGCTATCGGAAGCATAGAGTTCGGACTGTTCTTCCAGATAAGAAGTGATATCAGGATATTCTTCGGGAGCCCAGACATAGTTCTTTTCCGTTACATCCAGTGCCACTTCAAGTCGGAATCCTCTTTCGGGGTTATACAGCCCTTCCATTCCAGCCGGATCATCCGCATAAATACCCCGGAAAGTACGATGCTGCACCCCGGAATCGCAAGAGGTGAAAAATCCAAGCATCAATGCGGAAACCAGCATAAAGGTCGCAATGTTTTTCATATCAATCGTTTTTAGTTGTTGTTATAATCAATGTAGCCTCCTGCCCTTTCAGCAAGCCATCCGGCAGACCGGTAATCTTCCCATTCACGATAACTGTTCCGGCATCCTGAACCAAGCGCAAAGCTTTATCATCCAACGGTTCCCATTCCACAAACTGTTGTGTTACCGTCCCGTCGTTATAATGCACATTTACAAACGAAGGCGTGTATAACAACTCGCGTGTCACATGTCCGTCAATATCGCGCAAGGTAGCTTTTCCTTCGGATACCTGCAAGCGTGCCGGCTCGATAGAAGTGATGCGTAACTCATTTTCCGGTACTGCCTGACAGCCTTCGGGTATCTTCTTGTACATGCGGATATAGTCGATATCGAAACTCTTCGGATACGGGACGGAAGGATCGTAAGTCCCTGTCCAGCCGTTCTTCGCTTTCCGATTGTCATAGAAAGAGATAATCTGAACCAGCGGATAAGTGATCGTCGCCTTATGCGTCATCACCTGTATGCCATCCACATACACAGTCACACCTTCCGGTGTCCAGTC
>OGUO01000687.1_pt1 | contig 24922 bp, 15 predicted proteins | sample 1553641 | NCBI WGS metagenome assembly OGUO01 (sample SAMEA2579980, study PRJEB22360) | human gut metagenome | biome: human gut; feature: human-associated habitat; material: faeces | place: Denmark | collected 2008/2010 | reverse complement strand
GCTCCTGAGCTTCTTTCTCTGTAAGAGTTCCGTTCTGAAGATCTCTTTCAATATAGATATCAAGGAATGTGGAGATACGTCCAACACTCATTGCAGCACCGTTCTGAGTCTTGATTGCTGCCAGATATCCGAAGTACAGCCACTGTGCTGCTTCTTTTGCGTTTTTCGCCGGTACGGAAATATCGAATCCGTAAGATGCAGCCATTTCTTTCATTTCGTTCAGAGCTTTCATCTGATCTGCAAGTTCTTCACGAAGACGGAAATCAGTTCCTTTCATTCCATGTCTTTCGTAACGTTTCATATCGTAGTGTTTTTTCTCCAGCAGGAAATCAATACCGTACAGAGCTACACGACGGTAATCGCCTACGATACGTCCACGTCCGTAAGTATCCGGCAGACCGGTGATGATTTTATTGTGACGGGCAACTTTCATCTCGTCAGTATAGATATCGAATACACCCTGGTTATGTGTTTTATGATATTTTGTGAAGATTTCATGCAGTTTCTCACTCGGTGTATATCCGTGTGTTGTGCAGGCTTTCTCAGCCATCTTGATTCCACCGTAAGGCATGAATGCTCTCTTCAGCGGTTTGTCTGTCTGCAGACCAACGACTGCTTCCAGATCTTTCATGCTTTCATCGATATATCCCGGGCCATATGCTGTGATACCGGAAACTACTTCTGTTTCCATATCCAGAACGCCGCCTTTTGCACGTTCCTCTTTCTGCAGCTCCTGCAGTTTTCCCCACAGTTTATCTGTTGCCTCTGTAGGTCCCTCCAGGAAAGTCTCATCTCCGTCATATGGTGTGTAGTTGCACTGAATAAAGTCACGTACATCTACAGAATTAACCCAGTTTTTACCCTGGAAGCCTTCCCACTGTTCAAACTTAGCCATTGCATATCCTCCTGTGTTTGTGTGTATTTGAATTGTTATCTTTTTGTCAGGTGTAGTATAACATCACTTTTTTCAAAAAACAAATAGAAAATAATCCCAAATCCATGAAATATAGGCATGTATGCAATTTTGTACAATTTGGGGCAGATATTGTATTTATTCAGGAACAATTTCCATATCTTGTGTTTTTTATCCTTTTTTTCTGTTTTTCTTCTCTGTTTCATAAGATTTCAGTGCCTTCATGGCGATTCCGGACATCGGATAAAGCATAATAATATTAAACACGGTCATCAGACCCACGCCGACGTCTCCAAGATCCCACACCACCGTGTATGCTGCCAGTCCGCCGATAAACATCATCACCAATGCAAGTACTTTATAGAGATTCTGCGGCAGCATTCCATCTCCAAACAGATATGATATATTTGATCTTGCATAATATAAAATACCGAGAAAAGTAGAGAAACTGAACAGCCAGAGTGTTGCTGCAATGAAAATCACACCAAACTGTCCCAGATGGTAACCCATTGCCACCTGTAAAAGTTCCATACCAACCGCCCCTTCGGTCAGACTTTCCGGCGTCAAAAGCATGATCATCGCCGTACAACTGCAGATTACAATTGTATCGATAAAAACTCCCAGTGCCTGGGTCAGGCCAAGTTTTACCGGCTGATCGCTTTCTGCTGCCGCAGCCGCACAGGGTGCTGATCCGGAACCGGCTTCATTGGAAAACAGACCACGTTTCACACCATTCATCACCACCGTGCCAAGTCCTCCTGCCACTGCCTGACGAATACCAAACGCTTCCTCAAAGATTCTGGAAAACACCCCCGGAAGGGCAGAAAAATTCATACAGATCAAAATCACAGTAATCAGAAAATAACATCCTGCCATAATCGGTACCAGCACATCCAGCACTTTTACCGTTGCAGTTTTTCGAAAAATGATCACTGCTGCAAGTGCCACCAGAACCACTGTGGTATAGATTGGCGGAATGTGAAAGGCATTATGGAATGCAGAAGTTACGGAATTGCTGATAACCTGACTGATTCCACACCAGCAGATCAGTCCGGACATTGCAAAGAGAACGGATATTCCCACATAACGTTTCTTTTTTCCTCCCCGCTTTTCCTGTATGAATCTGTGCATATAATAGGCCGGTCCACCACGGTAGCCACCATATACCGGGTCTTTTTCTTTATAGATCTGTGCAAGAGTTGCTTCCACAAAGGCCGTGGACGAGCCGATGAGTGCCGTCACCCACATCCAGAAAACCGCACCCGCTCCTCCGGCGGAAATTGCCGCAACCACACCGACTAGGTTTCCCATACCGACACGTGTAGCGGTAGAGACGATCAGTGTCTGTAATGCCGACAATGTACTGTTATGGCTCTCCCCTTCCGCCTTTCCCTTTTTTTCAAACAATGTATGCAGCATGTCCGGAAACAGACGGATGGGAAGAAATCTCGTCCGGATCGTAAACCAGATTCCTGCCGGAATCAATATCAGTACGAGCAGTGAAAACCGAAAAGAACTTCCTCCCGGAAGCGGAAGCACGATCCAGTCACCCCATAAAAACTGATATACTTTTTCAATTATCGCTATCATATGACTTATCCTTTTCTTTTTTTATTCTCCTGCTGAGAGGATTGGACGGATTACCTTGGAAGATTCCTGTGTTTTTCTGTTTTTCTGCGGATACTTCCGGTAATTGTGGTATTTTCTGTATTTGCGATGTTCCGGTTTTCTGATTTCTGCACCGTTATTCTCCTGACGGACTGCAACTTCTTTTACCTGCTGTTCCTGTTTCTCTTCTGTCAGCACCTTTTCTGCCACCGGAATCTCTGTGTTTTCCACATCCGGTTTCTGCTGCGCCGGATTCTGTGATTTTGTTTCCTGTTTTCTTGTGTGTACCTGCAGTCTTGTTGTCTGCCCCGGATGTGCATTTCCCTTCTTCTGCTGTTTTTTTCCATGGAATTTCTTCTGCTGATCAGGTTTTTCTCTCTCTTCACCGGATTCCTTTTCCGCTTTTTCCATTTTTTCCGGGTTTCCTGGTTTTTCTTTCTTTTCTTTTTTTCTGTTTTTGAAGGTTTTTCTTCTTCCAGATCTTCCTTTGCTGCTGCAATATCTGACGCAGTCTTCACATTTTCTCCACGTTCTGCCCAGTAACCTGTCAGGATCGCAAGACCTTTATCCTCAGACACAATATAATATGTCTCGTTTTTACCTTCATTTTCACTGATCAGATATCCCAGATATGTGGACAATTGAAAATCCAGTGCATTTTTCACACCGACTTCAACTTTTTGTAATACGATCTTTCCTTTTGTCTGATTCAGTTTTTCGTGAAGACCGAAGGTAAGTGTGGATGCGTTTTCACTGTAGAAAATACACACACAATCCTTCTTGCCAAGCTGATCCACCCCGTACATTCCGTCAGCTTTTACATTTTCATAATCTACGAGATAATATGCCATAATTTTTTCTCCATTTCTTCCATGTTTGTGAAGTACTATTCTTTCAACCGCACATTATTTTATTCTACCCTTTCCCGGCATTACTGTCAAACGCTCTGTGCATTTCTCTGCTACTTTTTTCTCTTACAGCTTTCCCAATGATCCATTGGTAAATGCCTGTATTATCATACACACCAAATGTTTATCCAGATGTACGTACTTTAGAGCGTGTCTGAAAAATCATTCCCACAATCTGCACACACAAAAAAGACGAATCTACTGAAAATGTATGATTCGTCTTTTTCCTTTTTCATATTGGCTGTCGATTGTTTCCATCCATCAGAACTTTCCGGATGTTCCTCCGTGGCTTCTTCCGGAAGAGCTTGTGTGTGTGGAGCTTCCGCCGGATGAACTTCCGCTGGAGCTGGATACCACTCTGGATGTCACGTTGGATGCAACCAGCACATCCGAATTCTGATACAGGCGCATACTTCCCGCCACCTGGTAATCCGCTGCTGATTCTTTTTTCCGTACACTTTTCAGTTTTGCACTCTTCGATCTTCCTATCAGTAAAGAAATCAGGAAACCAAATAAAAGGGAGATGGGGATATATACGGGATGGACTGTCCCTTTTGGCATATTATCCCCATCATATGGTTCTCCCGTATGGGCCTGGGTAAGGAACTTATCACAGCAGTCTGCAAAGTCGTTGAAGGCATCTCCATACCTTCCGCCACTTAAGGCAGGTTTGAAATCATTTACCACATATTGCAGACCTGCATCGGTAAATGCTGTGATACCAAAACCATAGGTAGTGATAGCATAGTCTCTGTCTTCCATACTGATCAGCAACAGGATACCGTCATCGTCTTTTCCGTATCCGTAGCCGTTATAATCATAGAAATCGTCTGCATAATCCTGTGAAGTCTTTCCTTCCAGGGAATCCACGGTGACTACTGCCACTTCACATTCCTGTCTTTCACTGATTTTCTCCAGTTTATCTAGCAGAGCATCTGCTTCTTCCTCAGTCAGCAGACCTGCATCATCTACAAGCAGCGGAAGCTGTCTTTCTTGCGGAATCGCGCCGCCGGCTTCCTGATTGTTCGAACCGGAAGCTTCTGTAGTTTCCGAAGTATCGGCACCTGCCGTCTGGTCATCGCCCTGGCTGTCTGTAGCAGCCGGTTCTGCCACTCCCTGAGAATCCACGCTGCAGATAGCAGCTGCCGCATCCAGATAAGCATCTACACAGTCCACATAATAATCCTGGATAGCAAATTCGTTCCAGAGTTCATTTTCCTGTTCCTCCGTCAGTGGAGCTGACTCCATTCCTGAGCTGTAGATAAACCATTCCTGATCATCGATACTGTAGATCAGCATAAAGCCCGGATCATCGGCAAACAGTCCCTTGTACACCTGCTCAGATACCGCCGGAGTTCCCATGCCCTCCGTGGTGTTAGTAATCATACAGGTAATGCGAAGTCCCGCTTCTTCCGATATTGTTTCTGCTTTTTCGTTCAGCGTCGAAATATATTCCCCCAACACATCGCTCTGATCAATGATATAGGTATTACTGTCTGCATATACAGGTATGCCGAAGAGCAATCCGAATAAAATGGAGAGTATCGTAATTTTTAATTTGTGCTTCATATTCTCACCCTCCTTCTTACATCAGTGCAATGATCCAAAGTAACAAATAGATCACAAGTCCGATGATACCGCCGCGAACCGATACGCCGATCCAGAACTGCTTTTTGTCCATCGGCAGGTTGCCTACCAGTTTTCCGCTCTGTCCGTTCATAGCGAAGGTAAATTTTTCACCATTCCAGGTGGTGTTCAGGATCCATACCGGATACAGTACATACCAGTATCTGGCATTGCATACATTTACATTACTGCTGGCCACCGTCACACGGTCCATATGAGGCAGGGTCTTTCGAAATGCATCTTCTGTAGCTTTTTTCACTCGCTCCCTGGCACGTTCCATACGTTCTTCCATGTCCATATCGTATCGATCTGCCATATATCCCGCAAGGTAAGCCGCCTGAAAAGGAACCGCCTCACGGAATTCAAAAGGCTCTATGGATTCCATCAAAGTATCATCCATTTTCCTGGATCCGTCTGCCGGAACGCGGGCGAAACTCAGATTTCCTCCACGCTGCATAGAATACATTTCGGTTTTTGTGTACTCTGTATCTCCATTTCTCCACTTGGTGATACGCTCACCGTTATATGCGACACTTCCTTCCGCATCTACGTCAAAGATCCAGAAAGGAACATAGACACCTTTCATCTCATCCACATGATTTTCTTTTTTAAATACCTTTGGAAGGTATTTTTTCCCTTTCAGATGGTTGAAATAAGCTGCCTTTGCCGCTTTTTTATCTTTCTTAAACGGAATGATATAATCCGGTTTCAGATCTCCGGCAAACTGTCCTTTCATGACAACCCTGTTTCCACAGAACGGACAGCTTGTTGCGCCGGTATTGGCATCTGCAACGATCTCTCCTCCACAGGACTGACAGACATAGACCCGGATTCCGTCTGTCTCGCCTTCCATCCATTGATTGTTGCCCATATCAGACCAGTTTTCATTGTTTCCTCCGGCATCGCCACCCTGATTGCCACCGGCATTTCCTTCGGCTTTCTCCTGCATCTGCTGATACTGGGCTACTTCCATTTCCGTATCACAGTAGGGACATTTCATTTTCTGAGTCGTACTGTCAAACTCCATGGCTCCGCCACAAGAAGGGCATTTGTACTCCATCATATCTGCCATAGCTCACCCTCTCCCTCCTTTTTACGCTCTGTCCCCGAAAAAGTTTTCCGGGGACAGTAGCTCAGATATTTTTGTATAATGTCGACCGCATATAATGCGGACAGACACACAGGCTTAGATTACTGATTTGGTTTTGGCTGTCCACAGAATTCGCAGAATCTTCCTGTGTTGGATGCGCCACAGCTGCATACCCAGGCACCACCGGCTGCTGCAGGATTTCCCTGTACAGGCTGGCTGTAATCCTGATTTGGAACGCCTGCTCGCGGATCATAGTTGCCCTGATTCATCATTCCTGGCTGCTGGCCATACATTCCCTGGTTCATCATGCCCGGCTGCTGGCCATACATGCCCTGATTCATCATGCCCGGCTGCTGGCCGTATGCTCCCTGGTTCATCATGCCCGGCTGCTGGCCGTATGCTCCCTGATTCATCATGCCCGGCTGCTGGCCGTATGCTCCCTGGTTCATCATTCCTGCCTGCTGGCCATACATACCGGCATTCATATTGCCCTGTTGGCCATATGCGCCCTGATTCATCATACCGGGCTGCTGATTGCCGTGCATTGGGGTATTTCCCATCATTCCCGGCTGCTGACCGTACATTCCGGTGTTCATGTTGCCTGCCATATTGCCGCCGGAGAGTGCTGCGATGATCTGATTACCGATCTGCTCTACTGCCATGATCTTTCCACGGTCATTTGCATCGATATCGAAATTATGTAACTGGAAATCCATATCGTCAAACCAGGGGCTGTTGATACCGATCATCATTTTATATTTGTAAGAATATTTGTATCTTGGAGGCACATAATCTCTCATCTCGCCATTCTGATCCCGATACTGTTCTTCTGTACGATCCTGTTCCACATCCATGCGACAGCTTGTAACCTGAGAAAGATCCAGAATATCCGGATTGGTCTCTACATCCATCTTGGTGCCAATCGCAAATTTCTGATGGTTATCATCAATAAATACATGGTAATTATTGTCTGCTTTCAGATCTCTGGTCACACGGAAATTACGAACTGCCTCTTTGTTCTGTTCTCTGTATGCCAGCTGTTTCTTAATATCTTCTACTGTACTGTGGCGACGCTCCTCAAACCAGGGAGACAGTTTTTTTGCACAATCCTTACACAGATTGCCGTCATCCAGTTTTCTGTTTCCTAACAGACCAATCTTCTCACCACAAATATCACATACTTTTTTATCAAATAAACCCATACCTCTTCCTCCCTTCCGGATTACTGAATATCAGATTCGTTAAAAGGATCTCCGCATTCCGGACAAAAACGCGGTGGATTTTTCGGATCTTCCGGAGTCCATCCACATTTATCACAGCGATATAACGGTGCATCCGCCGGTTTCTTTGCTCCACAGTTCATACAGAATTTGCCCTGATTGACAGTTCCGCAAGAACAGGTCCATCCTTCCGGTTCTGCTGGTTTTTCTTCTGCCGGCTTCGGTGCTCCGCATTCCGGACAGAATTTTCCTGTGGCAATATTGCCACATGCACATTTCCATCCTTCTACAGGTTTTGGTTCCGGTTTCTTGGAACCACATTCCGGACAGAACTTTCCGCTTACTACATTTCCACAGCTGCAGGTCCAGGTGTCTGCTTCGGGTGTTGTTACCGGTGCTGTAGCTGCTGCTGCCTGCTGCTGCGCTGCTTCTGCACGGAGTCTTTCTTCTACCTGTCTGCGGATCTCTTCTTCCTGGGCTTTTTTCTGTGCTTCTTCCTGACGTCTGGCTTCTTCCTGCTGCTGACCCATAGCGAACAGATTCTGCGGATTCATACCGCCGCCTCCTGCGTTCATGGCCATGCCCATTCCCATAAACCCTGTCATTGCACCTGCTTCATTGGATGCTGCTGCTTTCACTGCGTCTGCCTGTGCTCCAACCATAGTAGCTGCTGCCATGGTAGGATCTCTCATGATCGCGGTACGCTGTGCCTGTTTGATCATCTCCGCATCTTCTTCCGGTAAAGTTACGGAACCCAGAGCGATACTTACTACCTGCAGACCACGAAGCTGTCCCCACTTGGCGGACAGAGATTCATTCATGGCATTTTCCAGTTCTGTATTATGAGTGACAATCTGATTCGGACGTAATTCCAGATCAGATAATTTTCCAAATGCCGGCTGAAGTGCACTGATAAATTCTGTTTTCAGCTGACTTTCCAGCTCTTCTCTTCTATACTCATCCTCTACATTTCCACATACGTTGCTGTAGAACAGAAGCGGATCCGCGATACGGTAAGAATATACACCGGAGCAACGTACTGCCACGTCCACATCCAGTCCGATCTTGGAATCTACTACACGGAACGGAATCGGATTCGGTGTTCCGAACTTGTTATCGATCAGCTCTTTTGTATTGAAATAATATACTCTCTGATCTTTTCCGGTATCTCCGCCATAGGTGAATCGTTTTCCGATGGTTGCGAAGGTTGCTTCGATACTTGATCCAAGACTGCCGGTAAAAATAGATGGCTCTGTGGAAGAATCAAAGGTAAACTGTCCCGGTTCTGCACAAACTTCAACAATTTTACCCTGTTCTACGATAATCATACACTGACCGTCTGCAACAGCGATTCCACTTCCGTTTGTAATAATGTTATCGCTGCCTTTTGTGTTGGAGGATCTTCCTGAAACACGTTTCTGTCCCTTTTTAACCATTACATCTTTATCCATGGAGTCGCAGTAGAAAAACTCCTTCCACTGATCTGCCATTACGCCGCCTGCTGCGCCCATAGCTGCTTTTATAAGTCCCATACGATTTTCTCCCTTCTTTATACATAGTTTTTCGTAACTGTTCAGTGCCTTCACAGTCACGAGCCAAAATGCATGTAAAATCACCTTCGGTGACGCATTTTGGCTTGTATATCTCGGGATCCTGGCATAGTCATACCAAAACACCTTGCAAAACAGTGGCTACTGACAATTACATCTTTTCCTTTTTTGTAATATTATTATTACAGATATCTTATTGTCAGTCACTAACACTTGTGATAGCAAATGAAATACTTCTTGATATTTTATAATGTCTGCCAATCTTTCAATGTGCTTACGACCAGCTTACTTTCCAGCACTGCGGCCAGTAATTCTTCCTTACAGGAATAGCCGGCTTTTGCTATCATATCCTGAAAATTCCATCGAACTCCTGCCGCCGAACAGTTCATCTGTTTCCCAATCTCCGAATAGGAATAGCCTTTGATATACAGTCTCAGCATCTCCAGCTGCCGGGGACTGATCTCATCGCTTTTCATCCACTTCAGTTCCACGGCCGGCGCCTTGTCTGGAAAGACATGTTTCCCCTCCAGAGTCCGGTCGATCACCTCCATAATTTCTTCCTGTCCGTGATCCTTATACCACAGACTGTCTGCGCCCTTCTCTTTTGCCCGTGTAAGGATCTCCGGATCCACCAGAGATGTGATCACGATGATCTTCACTGCCGGATGTTGTTTTTTGATAGTTTCTGCAGCCAGCAATCCGTCATGGTTCTGGAAGGTCTGGACGTCCATCAGGACAAGGTCCACCACCGTATGATTACAGTAAGAAACAGCCTTTTCTCCGTCGTTCAGAACGTCCACCAACAAGAATCTTTCATCCCCCTGCACCATGCTGGCGAAATACTTCTGCATTATCTTCTGGTCTTCCACAAGTAACACTCGTATTTTCATTTTTCATCACTTCCCTTTTTATTCTTCTTTTAACTGTTCAGTATCTTCACAGGTACTTCCTCTGAACTTTTGATCTCTCTGTCTTTTTCATGAGACAGTAACAGAATCAGTTCAAACTCAGGCGAAAAGATCACCTGCATCTTTCCTCCTTCCCGCTCCACTGTTTTTCTAAGAGATGTCAGTCCTCCGCCCTCCTGGGATCCTTCTGCGGGTTTCTTTCCATTGTTGGTGATCTGTACCTTACAAAGCACTTTATTATTTGTTATCTTTACAAACACCCTGGTTCCACCGGCGTGCCTTGCACAGTTGGTCATACATTCCATAATCGCCTGGTCGATCAATAACTTCTGATATTCTTCCTCCGGCATGCTTCCGGTGACAAATACAGTGATTCCAAGCTTTTCTGCCTTTTCTGTGATGGACTCTTTATTCTCGTCCTGTACTTCCTCCATATTTCCCAGCAAAATCTGTGCCGTCTGCCTTATGGTCTTTAACTGCCCTTTCATTTTCTCCGGTTCCACTTCCTCTTCCAGAAGCTGCCGGACCGCCAGCAGGCTTCGTCCGAAGCTGTCATGGATACGGATCTTCATAGCCAGAGTTTCCTCTTCCCTGATCTGATCATCGATGCATTCATACATTTTTCTTATTTCTTTATTCAGCCGGATAAGTTCTTCATTGCTTTTCTGAATCTTCTCACTGTTAAAATAAAGATTGGTCACATCCAATGCCAACACCTGTATATAACCCTGCAGACTGGGATCCTCCAGTTTTTCCTGGCGAAAATCCCATACGGTACCATTCGGAAAATAATACAGATTTTTCTTTTTCCCTACTTTTGAGATTCCGTTGGAATATTGTTTTACCTCCAGTGCTTCTTTTAAAAGCAGATAGCTTTGCAGATTCTCTCCGGTAAGCATATAGCCTAACTGGTACATTTTCTCATTACATAATACGATCTGTCCGATGCCATCACAAAAACAGATTCCGCACTTCAGATGATCCAGGGTCTGTTTGATGGAGTATACAGACAATTCTTTTTTGTATTTTTCATCTTCGCGCCGGATACGACAAATCAGATAACCGGTATCTGCAAAAATGAGAAAAAAAAGGATTCCTGCAGGCCAACGGGCTGCAATATGTAGAAGTTTGTTTTTCCCTTCCCAAATGGCCAGATAATCACTCAGCAGATCCGTAAGAATTCCATAGGTGACACTCAGCAAAAGAAAATTGACAGCCATAACCTCTACTTTCTGCTTTCTGGAATGCTGAACACACAACAGCCTAATCTCCACCAGGATCAGAAGAAAAAACGCAACCAGAATCATTTCCTGGACAAACATACCGGATGTTTCAAAGGATTTCATCGTTGCCTCCTTTCTCTGACAGTTGCAAAGCCAGAAACCATTCTTTTTCTTCTTCCTGTTCCATATGTAACAAAGGATATTTTTCTTGCAGACTCTCCGTCTGACAATCACCCTCCAGGTTCACCGAGATTCGAAGGACACCATTCAGTTCTGTCAGCCGATAGAAAAAAGAGCCGCCCTGTTTCAGAAGCAGTTCTACGATCTGCTCAAAGAAATCATAAGCTCTCAAGACAAGTTGTGCCGGTAAAGTTTCTTTGCCGGTTTCTATATAATACTGTCCTTGAATCTCACAAAAGACCAGATTACTGCAGGATTCCCGCAGGCTCTGGATCAGTTCTTCTTCCTTTAATTCCTTACCTTCCAGTGCGGAAAGTGTCAGATTCTTCCTTCTTTTCAGATAAGACCCTACGATCAGGATTTTCCCCAGAAGTCTGTGATATTCCCTGTGATCCGTACACTGTTCCAGCTGATCCACATATCCGGCGATCTGCTGAAATTGTTCTGCCGTCTGCTTTTGCATCAGATCGTAAAGCCGGTTCTTTTCTTCTGCCTGTTTTCTCTCTTTTTCTTTTTGATATTCCAGTTTCAAAAGCTGGTTTCGATCCCTCAGTTCTTCGCGAAGCTCATAGAGACTTTCATAAGCAGCTCGATGCTGACGGATATCTTCGATCCAGAAAGCATACCCTCCATTGATAGGGATACTGTTCAGACGGATCCCTTCTTTTTCATATCCCGGATTCTCCAGTGCTTCTTTCATCTCTTCTTTACCCAGCTCGATTCCGTCACCGGTTGTATAACGGATGTTCAGATTCCGGTCACTGATCTGTGCATTGATTCCTCTGGAAGCCTGAAACAATTCTCCGTATCGGTTATTTACCAGAATCAGACCACACTGGATGCAGCTTTCAAAAAGAGCGGCGATCAAAAGGCAACAGGCCGCCGCCATATCTCCTGCAATGATCTTCAGATGCGGGACGCGGAAAATATTGGCAATGCACCAGATAAAAAACAGTCCTAATGGCACAAAGGGAAGCCATATTTTCTTTTTCCCGGGGTTTCTGCATTTTGCGATTAATATGCCCAGCATAGTAAGAAAACCGATAGCGATCCATGCCACACAAAGCACAAATCCCGGACCATAAAGATACTCATCATCTGTCCATGGCTTTTCTGCAGGAAAGCGGAATACCAGCTGATGAAGATCGTTGGTCATAACAAGCAGGATCACGCCCACTGTGATCACCAGGAAAATACCGGTCCATTGTCGCCTCTTTTGATTTTCACTTTCTCTCATCTTCAATGCCGCAATCACACTCAGAGATGGAATAGCCAGTAGCGGGACATAATATCCATACCAACTGTAACGTCGCAACACCGGTTCATAAAATACATTGTATTTCAGAGTACGGATAACAAACCAGAAAACCATAAGAGATGCAATGCCACACAGGCATCTTCGTGCTGTCCTGTTGACGATCCTTCGCTGAAGGGAAATTCCCCAGACACAATATAAGGTGATATACAAGTATGCCCTCGTCAGCTGAAAAAAGGCCAACCAGCCCGATTCTCTGTTGGCTGGAAGATGACGGCATATTATGGCAGTGATTATACAACCACCGGCAAGGAGCAGATTCCGGATTTTTTTGATTTTTTCTGTTTTTTCATTCATCTGATTTGTAGAATTCCTCTCCTGATAATGCTAAGGACTTTTGCCCTTGCTTAATGACTGCATGGTAACTGCTATACGTCACACAGTTACTTTAAGTATATACATTATACCGTATCTTCTCTCTATATCTCAAGTCATAACAGACACCCGCGAACAGCAATCAAAATTGGTCCACCGGACCAATTATTGATATGCAATGCAACAAAAAGATCCCGGTGAAAATAGATTTCATCAGGATCTTTCTTCGTTTTCTTCTCTTACATTCTCTTTTTTGCGGCCCGGATCAGTTCCTCCAGCCCTTTGTTGCATTCTCCGATGGGAACATCGGCGCAGATCACCTTTTTACAGTTTTCCATAACCTGTATTGCTTCCCGGAGATGCTCCTGAGCAATCTGGCAAAAAGGTTCCTCTGTGATCACCCTGGCGGCTAGCAGGCGGGCTAACTGATAATCCACATCATTGGTGTACAGGATGCCTGTTGCAAAGGGGATATTATCCTTTTGTAATTTTCTGTAGATGGGTATTCCCCTTCCGCATCCGGCGATCACGAAGACCTCCGGCTCTCCATCAACCTTGGGAAGCTCAATGCTGCCAAATCTGGGATCATAGAATCCGTTTTCGATTCCATATAATTCCCGGATGGTCTGTTCTTCAAAGATCTGTTCCGGAGTTCCGTAATAGCAGACATGATCTCCTTTTACACAAAGGATCTGATCTGCAATCTTCTGGGCCAGATCGATCTCATGAAGAGACATGATCACAGTTATGCCCTTTTCTTTTGCCATAGAGCGGAGAATGGATAACAGTTCCAGCTTATGACGGATATCCAGAAAAGAGGTAGGCTCATCCAGCACGATGATCTCCGGTTCCTGGCAGATAGCTCTTGCCAGAAGGACTCTCTGACGCTGCCCGTCACTGATGGCATTAAAATCCCGGCTTCCCAGTTCTTCTGCATGGACGATCCGCATGGCCTCATCCACTTTATCCTCGTCTTCCCGGCTTAAGATACCCAGGCGACCTGTATAAGGATAGCGACCGGTTGCCACAATATCATGACAGGTCATCAGTTCCGGCCGCATGCGCTCTGTCAGAACTACTGCCATTCTGGTGGAAAGTTCCTTGTAAGAAAGCTTGTGCAGATCATTCTCCTCATACAGAACCTTACCGCCAAGTATCTTCAGCTGTCTGGTGATACTCTTTAAAATTGTTGATTTTCCGGATCCGTTCGGTCCGATCAGTGTGACAATCTCTCCTTTATGGATACCTACCTGAATCTGATCAATCAGAGGCTTTCCGTTGTATCCCACCGTCAGCTGATCCAGATGAAAATAATATTCTCCCATGTCAGTTTCCTTTCTTCCGGTGCAACATCATGAAAATAACCACCGGCGCACCAAATATCGAAGTCACGGTACTGATATTCAGTTCCAGCGGTGCAAATGCCATACGCGCGATCAGATCACACATCATACAGAAGACACCGCCACCCAAAAATGTGGCAGGAATGACGATCAGTGGCCGAGAAGTTCCAAGACTTCTCTTTACCAGATAGGGAACAGCGATTCCCACGAAAGAAATCGGTCCGGCAAATGCAGTCACACATGCAGAAAGCACACTGGAAGTCAGTATCAACATAATCCTGAAAAAGCGAATATTCACACCCATACTCTGTGCATATGCTTCACCAAGCTGGTAGGCACTGACCGGTTTCGACAACAGGAACGTGCATACAAATGCGATCCCGACTACCACTGCCGCCACCTGCACATTGCTCCAGCTCATTCCTGAAAAACTTCCCTGCGACCAGCCATGCAGATTGACAATGTCTGAATCATCTGCAAATGTGACAACAAAATCTGTGATAGCAGAACAGATATAACCGATCATGATTCCCCCGACCAGCAGTGCCGCCATATGATGTACTTTTTTTGACATCAGAAGAATGAACCCCGTCGAGATCAGCGATCCGATAAACGCTGCCACGATCAGTGTATACGATGAAAAATGACCAATATATTTTAAAAAAATGATCATCGTCAGTGCTACGACCATTTTTGCCCCGGAAGAAATTCCAAGGACAAACGGTCCTGCAATGGGATTGGCAAAAAATGTCTGCAAAAGGAAACCGGACAAAGATAAGGCTCCTCCCAGCATCGCTGCCATCAGGATTCTCGGAAGGCGGATTCTCCAGATAATACTGTATTCCGTTGCCGCCCCATCACGCAGAAAAAGAATCCTGAGGATCTTAGGAACGGAAATATGCACATTTCCTGTATTGATATTGAGTACCACTGTCACTGCAAATGCAATCACAAGCCCTGAAAATACAGCTATGTATCTAGCTCTCCGTCTGAGATTTTCTCCGTGAAAACTTGTATCTTTCATAGTTTCTCCATTATTTCATCTTCTCAAGGAAGGTCATTTCTTTCGGATCCCCATCCGTCAGCATCAGATGCATATCCATGATCAGTTCTCCAACCGTATCTGTTGCCTGATACAGGTTCTTTCCTGTATACCATACATTTCCTTCTTTTACTGCTTTAAATTCGGAAAACAAATTGCTCTTCGCTTCCAGGTCGCTGATACTCTTCACCTGCCCGTCGATTGTTCCGTTATAGATCAGATAATCTGCATCCACTGCTGTTGCATAAAATTCTTCCATAGTCAGTTTGACTGACGGAGCATTGCTGTCCACATTTTTCAGGTTCTTGAATGCATAACGTCCGCCTGCAATCTCAATCATGGAAGGGATATAATCTTCTGATTTTCTTACTACGATAGAACCGTCTGTATTCACATAAAAATATGCCACCGTCTTTTCTGTATTTTCAAAGCCTTTCAGCTTTTCGATCACCTGGGCCTGCTTTTCAAAAAAGCTGTCGGCTGCATCTTCTTTATTCAGCATTGCACCGTACAGTTTGATCCACTCGGTTCTGCCCAATGGGTGAGATTCATAACTGGAATAGTCCACAAAGACCGGTATATCCAGATCTTCGATCATCTCCTGTACTTTCGGAGTATGAAGGATCATGGTTGATTCTACGGCAAGATCACACTCTCCGTTCACCAGAGTCTCATAATCCGGCTCACTGTATTTTCCTGCGTAGATCATGTCACCGGACTCCATCGCTTTCTTTGCATCTTCTACATACCAGCCGGATGCATTAAGACCGGAAAATTTCACCTGGTCAATGGCATCCACTGCATCCAACAGCGACATGATTGCTGTTGCTGCCATATAGATATGATCCAACGGCTGCTGCAGGACTACAATATCCTCCGACAATCCTTCCGGAGCTTCTTTCCCTTCCGGCACAACAAGGTACTGTCTGTCTTCATGTACATCCAACAGCTTGTATCCGTCTTTATAATCATATACGTCAAATTCTGTCGCATAGGTCAGATCCATTGTCGACTCATAGGTAAGGCCGTCAATCTCCGGCCCTTTTTTATCACTTTTTGACTGATCTTCTTTTTTATTTTTTGTCTCTTCTGTCTGCTGTGTACTGTCTGTTCTTTTTTTACCAGCCCCCGGCTGACCGCAGCCCCCCAGTGAGAGGACCGCTGCCAACAGCAATGCAGTTATTCTACAAAGCTTCTTTTTCATTTACTGATTCTCCTGTACTCCTGCTTCATCTACTGCCTTTTCAAACATCTTGTCCATTTTCTCTTCACATCCGAAAAGTACTCCATATACCTTGATCCACTCGTACTGTGCAAGTTCCGTCTTTTCATCTGCACTCCGGTCAATGATCACCGGAATACCAAGCAATGCAAATTTTTCGGTGATTTCTTCCAATCTTTCTGTCTGTTCTTCTACGGTCAGTTCATCAGAATCACCGGTTGACTGCTCTTTTGTCTTCTTATCCTCTGTCTTTGCACTGTCCTTTTTCGTGCTGTCTGTCTTTGCATCGTCATTTTTTTCTGCATCTTCTGCATCTCTCGGCAGAAGTTCTCCCGGAAGCAATGCAAGAGATACTTCTTTCTTCACAAGTGCTTTTAATTCCGGTTTTTCAAAGCTTCCCCCGTAAATAACTTCAGCATCCGCTTCATCTTCATCCTCATTTACCTGCATTTTTTCTGCAATCTCAGGAACAGTACAAGCTTTCTGCTCCATTCCTACTGCTGCCACAGAGTCAAGGAGATCCAGTTCTTTCATCTGTTCAAGGATCTCATCTGATGCCACATAGGTTTTATCTGCCGGCATTTTCACAATGATCATATCCTGATCCAGACCGACCGGTACTTCTACGTCTTCCGGCACAAGCAGATATTTTACAACATTGCCTTTATACAGTTCTGCTGCCAGTTCTTCTTCACTGACTCCATTCTGATCCGACGTGGAATCTCCGCTTTCCTCTTCCGCAGCGTCACTCTTACTGCTCTTATTTTCTGTGCTGTCTTTCTTATCGGACTTGGAAACCTCTTTCTCTGTATCCTCAGAAGTTTCTTTGGATGTCTTTTCAGGATCTCTTGCCGTATCTTTTGTCATGTCTACTTCCAACAGAACGATTCCCTGATCGTAATGGTAGATCTTGAAATATTCTGCATATTCCAGTTCTGTTTCTGACTGATATTCAAGTCCCATGATCTCCGGTGCTTTTTCGTCCAGTGTCTTATTACTGTTCTCCCCGACAGTTGTGCCATTTCCTGCTGCGGCAAGATAGACGAAAATACTGTACTCGATCTCATGTGCCACAGACATCTTATCTGTCATTCCAAGGATCTTATTATTTTTATTCAATGCGATCGGGATAACTACGGTCGCTGTTCCTCCGCTCTTTGTCGTATAATATGTATTTCCGTTGGCTTTTACATACTGGTAATGGTCACTGCTGAATACCAGTGTTGCATAAGCCTGTCCATTTTTGATTGTTACTTTATTACAGGTAATCCTTACTTTTCCTGTACCGCCGGACCAGGTAAAGCGATCCGGTGTATATACTCCGTCTTTTAAGGCCGTTGTGCTGTCTACGCGTCCTGTAGAACCACTGGTATCTGCCTCATATTTTGACTCATGATCAGCCTTGCCGTCATTCTTTCCATTAGAACCATTGGATGGTTTCGTTGACGGTGTCGTTGGTTTTGTCGGGTTGGACGGTTTTGAATCATTTCCCTGATCATCTTTTCCGATATCACCGGTCTTTACAAGCGTATCAGATTTAAATGTCAGCATTCTGTCATACCAGATCTTATTTTTGATCGAATAAGCTGCAACTGCAATTTTCTTATCTAATGACTCCACCGGAATTTCATAAGTATACTTTTCTCCGTTCTCTGTCATCTTTGTCTGGAATGGAATCCAGCTTGATTTGTCTGCTGCCGCCGCCTGTTCTTTTGTTCCGACATACAGATAACCGTATCCCGTACCACTCAGCGTCAGAACCGCCTTCATCTTTCCATTTTTTACAGTCAGTTCGCATCCAATGACACGGAACATAGACGCACTGGAATCCACCTGGATACTGTAAATTCCATCTGCCGGAACTTTTGTGCCAGGTTCCGGATCTGGTGTCGGATCAGGATCCGGTGTCGGAAGTTCTCCTGTCTTTGGTAGGATTCCATTAATATAGAAAGTACTCTGCTTTTCTGCCCATTTATTTGATTTCTGAATGTGGACTACATAATTGATCTCTTTTCCAAGATCCTTTGTTGGAATCGTAAATGTAAATGTCTTATAACCACTGGCGATCTCGGACTTATCTTCCGCACTGATGGCACCGGCATCTTTCACACTATCCGCATCTGACACTGTTCCAAGATATAATTTATCATAAGCAGATGCCTGCGTAACCATAGTCACGGTTGCTGTATCCCCATTGATGGAAATACTGCTGCCCCGTTCAAAATTCAGGCTTGCATAGCTGCTGGTCGGATATGCTGAGCCGTACAGATCATAAACTCCATTTTCTGTTACATTTGCTTTTCCTTCCAGATTCGGCACATTGATATATAAATCTCTCGCCCAGGACATCCACGCAGAAGCCGTTCCCGGTGTAACTGCAATGTTCATTCCCTGCTTTTCTGCAGGAACTGTCAGTGTAAATGTCGTTGTATCATCCTCTGCACGATAAACTCCATTTACTGCAGATGTCTTATCTGCATCTGCCTGAACTCCCTGATACAGGCGGGTCCATTTCTGACCTTTCACATTCAAAGTCAGGATTACATTTTTTCCCTTTAATACCGCCTTTGAAGAAACAATATTGAAATCATTGTACGCTGCACCCGTTCCCCCGGCGATCACTTTTACTGCATCTGCCGCACTCGGAAGTTCTGTGATTCCCTCATCCGGGATATACATCCACAGATACTGGTTCGAGTACCAGCTTCCATCCGGCTTTCCAAGTGTTACTGGGATTGTCGTTCCCTTTGCAGAAGCCGGCAGATGGAATGTGAAGCTCCATTCTCCATTTGCTTCTGTGCCATTTGCTACAGATTCTTTCAGTTCATCATCTTTATAGCCAAAATAGATCTTGTCAAAGGAGACATTCTTTGTTGACAGAGTGATCTCCAGTTCCTCTCCATCCTGTACCACTTTTGATTCACTGGTCTTGAACATTGCAAAGTCAGCTCCGTTGGACTTTACTACTTTTACCTGATTCCCCGTAACAACCGGAGCCTCCGGCAGCTTCACTACTGCTTCGGAAGAAGTGACACTCGTTCCTGTCGCATCAGAAACGATACAACGATACTTTCCTGCTGTCTCCAGAGACATGGTAAATGTATATGTTGCAGTCTTTGCAGTAACTCCGGTACAGTCTGCCCACGTTGCACCATCGGCACTGAACTGCCACTGATAATTCAGATTGATTCCTTCTTCACCGGATGCCTCCACCGACAGTGCCACAGAACTTCCGCTGCCTGCCTCAGTCTCCTGCTTCGGCTGCGTTGTGATGTTGATCTCTGACGGTTTCACAAAATCGTCCATTGCAGGAAGCTTGAATGCCAGTGAACTTGAAGTGCTCCACTTCTGCGTTCTTCCATTTCTTGGTACAAAAGAGACTTCTCCGCCTGCTTTTTCAAGTGGCACGGTAAAGGTAAATTTTTCAAGATTTTTTTCTGTATCGACTTCACCTAAAATGATCGGTTCTTTTGTCTCATCATTTCTATTTCCGATATAGATTGCATCATAAGTAAAACTGCCACTGCTTGCCGGCTGTATCCAGACCGAAACCTGCAATGCCCCGCCTTTTACAACCACTTTAGATGCAGCGATCTTGATCATACTGTAAGCCTGTCCCGGCTTCTTTGCATCATCAGAACCATAAATTGCCGTAACTCCGTCATTTGCCTGATAATCTTCTTTTTCTCCTGATGTCTGCACATCCGGGATACTCATCCACAGCAGATTTTCAGACCATGTTCCTTTATCTGAACGTCCTACCGAAACCGGAATCCAACTGTTCTTTGCGGAAATCGGAACCTGGATCGTAAACTGGCAGGTACTTCCGGTATTCGTACCCTGAACATAATTGCTCTTATCCTCGTCTGTCGCTGCACCGAGATACAGACGGTCAAACACAGTCTTTGTACCGGTACTAAAGGAAATCTCGATCTTATCCCCTTTTACGGTACACGTTGCATCTGTGATCGGGAACATTCCATAAGAAGTTCCATCATTTTTCAGAACTTCAACCCCTGTGATCTCTTTCGTCGGTGTTACAAGTGTCTCTTTTGCAGTTGTCTCATCGGCCTGCTTTGCAGTTTCTTCCGAAGATTTCTCTTCTGCATCCTTTTTCTCCGCATCAGCTTTGTCAGACGGATCATCTGATTTTTCATTCATTTTTTCAGAATCTTTTCCTTCTCCCGTCTCATCAGAAGTATTCTGATCTTCTCCCGAATTTTCACCGGTACTGCCGGAATCCTGTGACGGTGTATTCTGATCCTGTGAACCTGTATTTTCTGAACCTGCATTCTCAGAACCATTTTCTTTTGATCCGTTTCCGGTATGATCTGCATCAGCGGACTGCGATCCATCGGATGTATTGGTTCCACCAGAGGTATCTGTTCCACCGGAAGTATCTGTTCCTTCCTGAATGCCTGCTCCGTCTGCCAAATTTTCTCCTGCATTCACCGCTCCTGCCGCCTGTGCGGTCTCCGCATTTTCTGCGTATGCTTTCGTATAAGACATCGGTGAAACTGCCATAGAAAACGCAAGCAACATGGCAAGATATTTAACCTTTTTGTTCTTCATTTTTCCTCCTGTCTTGAATAATACGGGAAATAAGCTGAACTTATCTAAAAGTAAGTAAGAAACGTCAGAAAGACAATGAAAATAAACCGGTTTCTTTGAGCTGTCTGAGTCAGAAAAGAATTTCTTTTAAGAAAAGCTCCCGGATCCATTACTTTTCGGTACAATCAATTACTCGTGATCTGGAATGTACATTCCCCGCACCAGCGACCGGCAGGTTTCCTGACTTACAAATCTTATGCCCGAACGCCTTCCCGGTCTCCCAGTGGCTGCGTCTTCACGCCTGCCGGTCACATTTGCTTACAGTGACGAGTTCGTGCAGGAATTGCACCTGCTTCCCTTTTACCTGTTGCTATATCTTCCTATATAGAACAGCACCGAACGCTTTATTTACTTTGTTCTTCGCTACTATAGCATGATGCCATAGGAAAGTCAACGTTACGCCTTGACCGCCCAACGCATCTTCGTCGATCTTGCACGCCCATTCTTTGCACATTCCTGTGCGGACGGGCGGATCACATCCTTCGCATAATCAGAATAGATGCCTGCTTTATAACCTGCTTTTAATGCTTTCTTTACCAGCTTGTCCTCACCGGAATGAAACGTCAGGATTGCAACTCTTCCGCCCGGACGCAGTGCATCCGGCAATTTCTCCATAAACTCATACAAAACTTCAAACTCATTATTCACATCGATTCGCAGAGCCTGAAATGTTCTCTGACAGGTTTTCTTTACGATATCCTTTTTCTCTTGATTGTCTGGAAGAAAAGAAAGTGTCTTCTCGATCACGTTCCTGAGCTTTGTCGTTGTATCAATCCGGTTTCCTCTGCGAATCTCATCCGTGATCGCTTTTGCCAGTTCTTCACAATATGGTTCATCAGAATTTTCATATAACATTCCCGCAAGTTCTTCTCTTGAGATGGTATCCAGACGCTCTGCTGCACTGATTCCCTTTTCCTGATTCAGCCGCAAATCCAGAGGCCCATCGGCTTTAAATGAAAATCCTCTTTTGGGATTGTCGATCTGCATGGACGATACGCCAAGATCTGCCAAAATAAAATCGAATCCTCCCACTTTCTCTGCAATTTCATCAATCGTGCAGAAATTCTGAAGGCAGACCGTCAGGATTTTCTCTCCGAATCCCTGCTCTTCCAGTCGTTTCTTCGTCTTTGCCGATTCCTCCGGGTCTACATCTGTAGCATAGATATGCCCCTGTCCTTTCAGACATTCCAGCATGGCTTTTGTATGCCCGCCATATCCTAATGTTGCATCAAATCCGGTCTGTCCCGGCTGAATATCCAGGAAATCCAGTATTTCCTTTACCATAATTGAAATATGCATCCCGGCAGGAGTATTTCCCTTACGTATCACATGCTCCACGGTCTCCTGATATTTTTCCGGCTGAAGTTCTTTATATTTCTCCTCAAATTTCTTCGGGTATCTGCCTTTGTAGCGCACTCTGCGCTTATGAGGCTGCTGCCCCTCCTGCACACTCTGCGCATTCTCATGCTGTCTGTTCTCTTTTTCCTGTGACATTCTGATCTCCTGTATCTTTTTATCTGTTGCCATCTACCAATTTCGCAGAAAAATTCTTTATGCCGAAATTCTCATCCATTTCGTAAACAGCAACTTTCATTTGCTAATTCTGCCGCATCATCACATCAATGTTTACAGCCTACAACAAACATCTTCTGTAATTACCCTTGCTTCCGTTTTTCCAATTCCATACTGATTTTCGAAACAAACAGATCAAACGCCACGTCATTCTTTCCGCTGTTGATCACAATATCAGCCTTGGAACGCGTGGGCTCTACATAAAGGTAATGCATGGGTTTCACTGTATTTAAGTACTGTTTAATGATTCCATTCAAGTCTCTTCTCCGCTCTTCCACATCACGGGAAATCCGGCGAAGAATACGCTCATCAGCATCAGCTTCCACATAGACCTTAATATCAAGGAGCTCACGCACTCTGGGATCTGCCAGAAGAAGGATTCCCTCCACAAGGATCACCGGACTTGGGGTGATATGAAGGATCTTGTCGGAACGGTTATGTTGGGAATAATCGTAAACCGGACAGTCAATAGCTTTCCCCTGCCTCAGAAGCTTCAGATGCTCCACCAGAAGCTCTGTCTCCAGGGAATCCGGATGGTCGTAATTCACAGTCACACGCTGCTCAAAAGGGATTCCATCCTGTCTGCGGTAATAATTGTCGTGATAAAGGACTACTACGTCATCTCCAAAACGCTTTTTAATTCTGTTTGTAAAAGTAGATTTACCGGAGCCGGAGGGACCCACAATGGCCGTCATACCGTTTTTTGCGCAGTCAAAGGAAATTCCATGCAAAACCTCCGTCTCTTTGTATCGGAAGGTAACATGATCGAAGGATACGTCGGTGTCCGCAAGGACAGCTCTCTCGGTCGGCCGCACAAGCTCCGGCTCATCCAGAAGATTCCCTACCTCTTTTACGGTGGAATCCACCATGGCCAGGCTGTCGGTGTACTGCAATGCCTGAATCAGTGGTTTTACGAGTCCAAGGGCGAGAATGATGCAGGTAATCAGCGTACCCGCTTCGACCCTTCCATTTATAAAGAGCCAGCTCCCCAAGGGCAGCACGCCCACAAGCGTTGCCGTCAGGATGGAAAGCCCCATCACATAGTAGCCGTTGGTCTGCTTGAACCAGGTCACTTTGGCTGTCTCGTTTTCCGCCACGGTGTCGGCGTATTTTTTATATGAGCGTTCACCCTGATTGAACGTCTTCACCACTTCGATGCCGCCGATGTATTCCACCGTTGCGGCATCCATGTTTTTCCCTGCGGCAAGTACTCTGGCATATCTCTTCTCGTAATCCTTCATCATTCCCATATAGCAGAAGGCACCCACCGGAATCGTCACAAGAGAGATCAGCGCGAGTCTCCAATCAAGGCTAAAGAGGTAAACGAGCATTAGAACTGGGATCAGGATGTTGGCAGTGAGCTCCGGTACCATATGCGCCAGCGGAAGCTCCAGCTTTTCCACGGTGTCCACGATGATCGTTTTGAATTTCCCGGACGGCGTATCAAGGATCGTTCCCATGGGGACACGGGAGAGCTTCTCTGTTATCGCCATACGGATATTCCGCAGAATGATAAAGGCAGACTCATGGCTTTTCATTGTAGAAAAAGTTCCGAACCACACCTGCCCGAGATAGCCCGCAAGGGCGATCAATGCCAGAAACGCCAACTTGCTGAAAGCATAGTCTTCGTGGCAGATCATAATGATCCCGCGGGACACCGCGAGGTAGGGGATCATGCCGCAAAGCGCCCCCAAAACCGCAAGTATGACGGAGCCGATCAGTTTCCCTTTGCACGGCTTCGCAAAATCCATCAGAATCGTCATCGCCGAGTTTTCTTTTCCCGCCATCATTCCTCACCTCGCAAAAGTCTTACAATCTTTTCTTTCTGCCCACCGGAAAGGTCCTCCACGATTTCTCCGTCCCGAATGAACAGTATTCTTGTGCAGATCCGCATCATAAACTCAATATCATGTGTGATGATCAAAAGCACCTTGCCTTGCGTCGCAAGGCTTCGTGTCAAGATGCCAACCTCTTCCATGCTTTTCAGATCCAGTCCGCTGGTAGGTTCATCGAACACCAGCAGCTCCTTTCCGCAGATCTCGCTCACCACAACCGCAAGGCGCTGCATCTGCCCGCCGGAAAGAGACAAGGGATGCCGTTCCTTATACGCCAGCAGATCCACCTTTTCTAATGCGCAGTCAATCTCGTCTTTGTTCGGAGCTTTTATGCCAAGCGCGCATTCCGCCGCCACGCTGTCGGTAAAGAGCTGGTGCCCCACATCCTGCATGACCATGTATGCCTTTTTCCGTCTCAACCGCCGGCTCATCGGTTTTCCA
>OGUO01000678.1_pt1 | contig 25041 bp, 28 predicted proteins | sample 1553641 | NCBI WGS metagenome assembly OGUO01 (sample SAMEA2579980, study PRJEB22360) | human gut metagenome | biome: human gut; feature: human-associated habitat; material: faeces | place: Denmark | collected 2008/2010 | reverse complement strand
CTGTCATAAGGCGGTTGAAGCTATATCTTCTCATATCTAATACCTTCTTTCTTTCGCATTATGTATATTTTCTTCTATGAGTATATTATAACGTATAATTACAAATTCCGCTACAAAAATATTGTATACATTTTTGCTATTTTGTCGACATTTCATCTATTAACAAATAAAAAGGCGTATGCAATCTGTTTACATACGCCTTAATTAGATATTAGAAAATCTTTATTTGTCTGGTATTAATCAAATCATGATTTCTGTTTTACTGTTGTTAATTTAATTATTGTAGCCTTCCTTTAATTCGCGCCAACTCTGCAGCATCCAAAGTTCGTCCAGAATTCAAAACTTGTAGATTTCCCCAGTCAGCGCTTTCGATTCTTGTCAACGAATCTAATTTTACAAATGATGGCTTTTTAAACGGAGGATCATAGGTTCTTAATCTTTCATTCGATGAGAATGCAAGTTTTCGCTCTTTCCCTTTTATAGACGAAACATTTAACACTTCCATATAATCTTGTTCTACAGTGACAATTAAATAAGTTCTATCATATGAAGGAAATTCTCCATCAACAAATCTTATCTTTCCAAGAACACCTTGACCTTCAACAAAATTCATCAATAAATCACCAGCCTTCCATTATCCAGATAGACACTGTATGTGTCATCATCAGCCGATAATGAAAAGCTTTCTAATCTGTCAATCATATCGTCTGTCAATGAAAAACCGTCAAAATAAAAAGTCACACCATTTATCGTCTCACTTGAGGTTACATCGCTAGATGTTTCTCTGTAAGCAGAGATTATTTCACGCATTTTCTCTAAATCCGAATGCTGTGACATCATATCAACAACCGACATCTCTTTATTATGATAACCAGTATTACTAGTACCATTTTCAAATGCCAATTTCCAAAAATCAAAAGTGTGGTTGATATCAGACAATTCTTTAGCAGAAGCACAACCAAATATTTCCATTACAAGATTCAGTACCTCATACTCTTTCTCTGAAAAATCCGGCTGGTAAAATTCACTATCTCTTTTAAAGCCAGCATAGTCATTCTTATATCTTAATCGGACTTTTTCAATAACACATCCATTCGTAAAAGCCAATACCGGATCATTAAACAATGGTTCACCATATTCTGCAATATTTGCAAAATCTGCCAAAACTAATAATTTTTGCAATTTCATATTGCCATCATATGTGTTCGGTCTGGAATCAGCACCATTCTTTATGAAAAACTTTGCAAAATCATACACATCTCTCATTTTGGATACCCTCCTTAAAATAATATTCACTTCATAACTGAAGTGACCCAAAGACCGAACATGATTATTGATGCGCTATATACATTATATTCAGCCATAGTGTCTTCGTCAATATCTATTTATTGACACCAATATATTCAGCAATTTTGTTTTTATATCCCTAATACTATAATTACACACAAAAGGCTGCAAAATATTAATGGCAAAATCACTTTACGCCAAAAAAACATACCTTGGTGCAGGCTCTTCTATTTTTATTTCACAAATGATTATAAACAACTTATGTGCTGCTATCGCAGATAAAACAATACATAAAATAGTCTTAATAAAAATATTCACTTGCAAAACCTCCCATATTATACAGTAGCGGCTAATTGTTGTAAAGCACTGCTTTATTGGAATATATGACAGAAATGTTCTCATCAATATAGTCAACACCCCTTTCAGAAATATTTCTAATGATATGACCGTGTTTTTTCTTGGCTAAAGCAAATAATTCTTTCTTGTCGGAAACATTATCTGAATATGCTATAATTTTTACAATTCCATTCTTGTACGTGTCTAAAGCTACAGATATTCTTCCGGTATTCTCAAAAAGCCAATCAGCTTCTTTTGTTTCAAATGGTGTATCCAGAAATATAATCGAGTTATTCATAAGCCTATCCCCTTTCATATCCAACATTCCAGTACCGCATCATTCTGGTAACCACCTATTTTAAAATGCTCAGGCAGTTGAATCTATTCCTTCCTAATATAACACTTACTTTTACATTAAGAATATTTATATTTTCTTCTGTGCTTATATTATAACGTATAGCCGCAGATTTCGCCACATAAATAGTATAAACATTTTTACTATTTTATCGACATTTCATCTATTAACAAAGAACCCCAATAAAAAGACGTATGCTTTTTGTTTACATACGCCTTAATTAGATATAAAACATTATATTAACTTATTTAGCAATTCTACAGTATTCAATGGAGGCAAAACAACTGTATCCATTCCAGGCTGAGCAGTCAAAATAGAAACCTCACTTCTAATGTATGGCATAATTATGGCTACCGCATTCTGCTGTAACAACTTATCTTCCTCCATTGACATACCTTCTGTTAATGTAAAAAAACCTGAAGCCTGAACAGTAAAGTTATACTCTTCCTTTTTTTCTCCATCAATTCTCACTGAAACCTTTTTTAATTTTTCATCATCTTTATTGGTTCCAACTCCCACAGAAAGCATGAGTTTTAATTCATTTTCATTTTGCATGCCTAACCGAGTGAAATTTATTTCATCATATACCAAAGCATTTAGTTTTAATGCACAATCCATTTATTTCACCTCTATACATATACTTTTCGTTTTATAACCTCATATTCACTATCTTCTGCACATTTATCTTTCATAATGAAAGGAACAAATTCTTGTTAAACATCATATCACCTCTTCTTCATTATATCAGTTTGCTTGACAAAAATCTATCAAGTAGTATAATGATAACTTGAGCAAATAAAATAAGTCCATTACAAACACCAGCCTTATCGTGACATTACAATCTGACTAATTGTGTATGCCTTAAAAAATACAAAAGGAAAGAGGTTCGTATGACAGGAGAAAAGCATCGTAGAAATACGGTGCTTTTTTTCTTATGTATGACTTTGACATGCTCTTTTTTACTCCATATCCTATTATAATTTAAGACGTATCAATATTCAGTTGTCAAGGAACCCTTGCAGCAACCATACACTGCATAATTCAAAACGCAGAGGTGAACTGAGTTCACCTCAGGATAAATACTTCCATAAAAACATTACAAAATATGTAACAGTCATAGCCGGAGCGAATGCTCCCTTCCAAACCGGAACCCGGTGCTTAATCATTCCTATCACGTTTTTAACAATCATATACACAGCAAATACCATACCGGTAACAGACAGATAACTCACCATATACTCATTAGGACTTATTCCCTGGTTGTATGTGTGAAGCATAATAATAAGAAGAAGTTCCATGTCCCCGATAGTATAAGCCCGTATCAGCATTGCTGCGGCTATCAAAACGGCTGGAAATATCATTACACTCAATGGTATATCAAGATATGTCCTATGCACAAGGCAATATGCCACTTCCATAACCGCCAGCAGCCTTGGCAGCATCAGGTACAGATGCTGCTCAGTGATGTCCGTGTATGACTGCATGACGAGCACAGACCATAAAACCATTGTATATTTATCAAAAATAAAACTCCCCACGGCAAGTGCGGAAGCCGCCCCTGCCATACAGATATTGTTTTTTACAATAAGTTCTCTTTTTGCTGCTTTTGACAGGATTATCATGGCAGCAACTGCCACCACCGTATTGATAAGATATCTCCTCATCGGACTTTCTTATCAATTGACGGCATCTCATATTCCTGCATGCCGTCATTACCATCCGGCATGCCATCATCTGATGCCGTTGTTTCTTCCGTTGTCTCCATTGCCTCAGTTGTCCCAGTCACACCACTATAATCCTGTTCTTTGCTGCTATCAGTTAATGATTCTTCGTCATCTGTCACTGTTACATTCTCCATACTTTCATCCACATCATAAAGATACCTTCCGACACGCAGTGTCCCCTCAGAGACTGCCGTATTAAATTCCTCCTCCTGCTCTGCCGGAATAATAATATTAATTATCATCGCTGCCATCTCTGAATCACCCTCAGCCGCAGTCTCTCCGGAAGAACCGAAAGTTCTTGTTATGTATGCGTGGCTGCATATCTGTTTTGTCTCTGTGACCTTCTCGCCGTTGACCGTATCCGTCTTGACAGACCATATGTTAATGAAATCTCCGGTTCTCAGGACACCTCCTACAAACTGCGACAGGCTGGAGGCATTGATTGATACCTCGATTGGATTGTCAATACCCTTAATCCTGTCATCGACAGTTGAAAGGCTTGTTACGGTGACAATCTCATTTTTCTTGATTGTCCTGTCTGTTATATATCCGACCAGCTGTGTATCATGTGTAATACAGCCGTCCGGTATTACCGATGCGGGTCTGTCCTCGATGGCGAAATAATCGTCTATGTTAAGCACCGTAACCTCAAGGTTGTCAGGCACCTCCTTAACGGCAACATATACCTGTGTTTTATCATCAGCATTGACGATTGAACGCTCGATGAATATCAGCAGGACATACAGCACTGCTGTTACTATGATGCCGTAAAGTACAGCCTTTGCCGATATTCCCTTTGGCTCCTTCACGTCTCCGCCATCATGTGTTTTCTTTCTCTTGTAAACAACATTTTTCATCCTTCATACCTCTTAATCTGAATCTAGTCTGCAATGCTGATAAGCCTCGTGAGTGTGTAATCATCTTCAAAATACTCCGGCGGCATGCCTTGAAGCCATAACGGCTGTGACGCAAGCCTGAAGCGGAAGCCAATTTGACCGTATACAGATGTCTCTTTAATTTCAATCACGGAATCATTCGCATTGACGTACACCGGTTCGTTAAGGCTGTGCCGTATGGCATACCCACGCCCATTATCAAGACCTATCTCCGTTATGTAAAACCCATTTTCGTCCTCAAAATAATTGTAAACCCTGAATCCCTTTATGCTGACCGCCCCAATGATACCGATATCAGCAGTGGCATTATAGCCATCATCCAGTCTCAGACTGGCTTTCAGGCATTCGGTGAAAAGCCTATATGAGTTAGCGAAATAATAATCCATGGCAGAAGGAGCATCTCCCTCCTCCTGTATCATCACCTGTCCTGTCCTGCCAAATGCGGAGTAATTAATTACCCCGCCGGCAAGAAGTGCATCCGTAAGTGACGTATCTATTTTTTCATAATTGATCTGTATGAGCTCCCTGCGGTACATAAAGTTGGACAACAGCACAAGAAAGACCATTACCACAGCCACCATCGGCAGCAATGCAATACCGTCTCTTTTCTTATTAAACATAAGCCGGACTGGTGAATACGGCACCTTAGTATTTAGCCGTGGATTTTTGATAAATCTTGAAATCACTTGTGTCATCCCCCCTTATGAACTCAAACAGGTTCTTCATTCCCACAATGTTTGTCATCTTTATACGCCCTGTCACTGAGAGTGTTACAATATTGCCATATCCAGCCGGGGACAATGTAGTACCTGCAAATGATATCTGCTCAACCCCCATGTCCGTAAGCTGCTGGGTAAGTGCATCCCTCGCTGACAAAGACAGATACCCCTCAGCCTCCATCTGCAGCATAAAGCTCCGCTCTATCCTGCTCTTTTTAATTGCAAGATTGAGATTGGCGTATGTAGTAACAGAAAATATCATCATTGCCATAAGTAAAACCAGCGCAACCATGCAGCTTACAAAGTTTCCAACACCCTTCTTTTTTACAGTCCACAATTTTTTCATCATAATTTTAATTTAGTGCCGACTTGGTACTTGCAGTGACAAACGTCCAAAGGTCATTCAGAAATGTTAATGCCCCTGCCTTATATGCAACGGCAAGTGCTATAACAACCACAATCAGAATAATTTCTGCAACAATGGCACTGCCCTGCTTCTTAAGCTTCGGAGCATATATCAGTGCAAGAGCCTCTGCCTCCTTTCTCATAATGTAATTCTTAAAATTCACTGCAGCGTTTCTCATCTTTTTCTTTTCCTCCCTAAACATATTATCGTGTTAATAATTTAGCCGAATCCGCTATGCCGAGAACGAATGCATAGCCTAAAACGGCAATGGCGGCAAATGCTATGACCGCCGTACTCACAGCAATGAGCCTGTTTATCCTTGTACGCTCACTGCTGTTATAGCTCTCCTGCAGCTTATCGAGACGTTTTTTTATGTCACTTAGCAGACCGGCAACTGAGCCGGTATCTGAAAGCTGTCTGACAAGCACAACAAGATTGTGGATATTATCGTTGTCGAACTTGCTGTCAAACATCTCCATTGACAGGACCAGATTATTTGTCGAGGCGATATCACCCGTGAGATCCATGAGTGCCGCCTTGAGTCTTGGATGCGTGGTGACCCGGTAGGCATCTATAAGGACATGGGTGATGTACTCCCCTGAATTTATCTGAAGCAGCATAATATCATATATATTCATAACGCTGCTGAGCATCTTTTTATTGTCATCTTTATTTCGCTGCTCTATGAGCTTGTCCGGTATTATATAACCGGTGAAAGCTAATACTATGCCCAGAGGAAAGTTAAACATCATTCCGATTATAAACCCCGCTGTAAGAGCAGCTATCTTATATGTTAAATATACCAGCGGCGTAACTTTACCGCGTGTATAATAGGTTACCCCGAGCTTGTTAAGTCTCTGTGCCTGATAATTGTACGATAATGCACTGTGACTCTTATTATGCTGCATCGCATTGACAAGCTGCAGCTTTGCCCTTTGGTATGTACTGCGAATTGCTCCATACATGTACCTTTGAATAAATACAAAAACAAGGACGCATAACACAATGGTTATTCCCGTTACCATATATAAATAATTATTGTCGATAAACCGTAATATTTCGCTCATTCGTGCCCCCGCTTCTGTGATGCTATGAATGCTATGTAAAATGCTGCCATAAGTGCTGCGGCACACATCACGAGTATGCTTCTCCCGGCAGGCGTGCCCCACATGCTGACGAAAAACGGGATTACATCATAATCAAGAATACCGATAAGTGCCATCACAACGCACAGCACCCCACATATAATCAGTACGATTATGTCATGTCTTCCGTTACGGTATATTTCCTCAAGCATCCTGGCATTTCTTGTTGCCTCGTCAAGCTGGCTGCGGCATTCTGTTATGATGTCTTTATAGTTGGCACTGTGCCGTGAAGAAAGCTCAAGGTTTCTGACAAGCTTCTTAAAAAAAGGGTGCTCAATGCTGTCTTCAAGCTGCCTTAGCACCTCCGGACTGTTTCCGGAGCTTTTCGACTGTGTCACAGCGAAAAATACCGCGTCTTTTAGCGGACCGGTAATAACAGGTATACTTTTTTCCAGAATGCTCATAATGTCATCGGTGGCACCTGCGTAAGCATCAATTGAATTGATAAACGGTACAAGCTCTTCTTCAACCTGTTCGTACCTCCTCTGACGACAGCTGTTAAAATACAGTTCCATTGCCAGAACAGTCACACAGGCAGCCAAAGCTCCATATATCAAGCTGCCTCCTATTAAAAATACCAGTACAATACTCATTGTTATGACAATCACGGATATAACAAGATACAGCTCTGTTGTAAGTATTGGATGTTTGGTCTGGATTCCACTGTATCGTAAGTTCTCATCCATGTGGTTAATCAGCCCCTTCTTATTAGCAGTGCCGTACATCTGCATTATCTGCTTTTCTGACAGCCTTCTTTTTTCTCCTGCTGAATTTAATTTTTCATATATTGTTATAAGACTGCTTTTTATCAGTCTCCTGCCTGCCATATACCGGATTGCCGCAAACACCATAAATGCAGTTCCACTCAGAATAAGGCAATGCAGGACTATTATTACAGGCTTCATCAATGCACCGCCTTTCCATCTTTGCAAAGATATTTAAAATCAAGGCATTTCTTGTCAGGGTTCCAGATGCACTCCGCCATTTCAATAAGTCTGTATTTCCTGATAAAAATGACATTTTTAAGACTCTTTAACATATACAAAATTTCTTCATTGGTCATGTCGGACACTCGTCTGGTATAATCACATAGTCTTATGTATGCATCTTCAACTGACTCAGCATGGGTCGACGCATAACAGATGGCACCTGTATGAGCAGCACTTAAAAACTGTCTTGCCTCAGCACCCTTAATCTCACCAAGTATTATCACATCAATATCCATTGTCTGTGCCGCTGTCACCATGTCACCGAGCGAATAGTTAATCTTATTTTCGCCGCGTCCATCGATAATATGATATCCTCCAAAATTGCGTTCCTTTGCCGAAAAAAGCTCCTCTGCCTCCTGAACGCAGAAAATTGAATACTGCTCAGGTATTGTCTCAATCATTGAGTTTATAAGTGTTGTTTTTCCTCCTGCGTTTTTTCCACAGATTAAAAAACTTTCACCTGCCGCCTGCTTCTTCTGAATTATCTCGGCCATCTCATTTGTCAGCATTCCCTCGGCTATAAGTGTATCAAATGTTTTCTTCTGCTTAGGGTGCTTTCGCATCTGCATCGTTGTCACCCTGTTCGATGCAAGCAGCTTCGTGACTGCCGTGAAACGTAATATGTACTTATCATTCGACCAGTCCGTCCACTTCTGAACACTGTTGTTCATGCTGAGGCTCACATGGTTTCTTAAGCTGCAGCGTTCAACGAACCTCTCATAGTCTGATTCATCCTTAAACACAATATCCGCTTTGTACCGTATTCCAAGCTTCTTTATGTAAATTCTGCCTGCGTCATATATGACTATATCCGATATGTCCGGGTCATCAATAAGCGGGTCCAATATATAGTAGCCCCAGATAAATGAGCTGAACCCTTTATAAATTCTGGCTGTGCTCTCATCATCATCTGACGTATATCGGTTCCTAATATATGCCTTTACTTCCTCAGCGAATTTCTCTTTATCAAGGTTTCCGCGCTCAACCATGTTGAGCCTTGCAATATTATTTCCGGATGTAAAATATCCAATGACCTTATCTGTTATCTCTTTCTCCGGAAGAGCATACTCTTTTTCCTGATTTGTTATCTCTGATTGCTTTTGTTCTTCCGCCTGTGAAAAAAACTTTGACATTTTCACTTAAGCAGTCCATCCTTCCTTATATAATTTTTCAAAATGCTTCCGCCTGAAACTCCATGCGCTGCAGATTCACACATTCATCGCCTATGCGTTTTATATAGGTTCCGGCAAGCTCACTTATGCCATCCGGAAGCTTCTCTCCATCCAGCTGTTTATATACTGCACTGATGTCCTTAAGGCTCCATGACTTATTGGTCTCATAGTTGAGAAGCTTGATATTCTTAACCATATAACAGCTATATCCATAACCGCTGTTTTCAATATCATCCTTAATCAGCTTTGACCATACATCCTCATATAATTTGCTTTCTGATTTCAGCTCTTCCGGTGAAATCAGCTTATGTCCCTCCGGTACATTGCTTTCAGCCTGCTCACTTGTATCAAATCTTCTTGGCGACAAGCGGCATACCATACCGCTTATATCATGCACCCCGTAGATTGTATAATATTTTCCACCGGCATCCTCTTCGCCTGTTATTGCCGCGTAGGGTGTCTTCTTAGGTATCTCATCCTCAGGATTTATCCTGTAGCCTTTGCCGGCATACAGTATATCCTTGCTCATTTCCCTGCCTTCTACCAGAACTGTCCTTACATTCGTGTCTGACAGCCATTTACCGGCATGCTCCGTCTCATCCGGTGTCTTATGCTCACAAAACTCTGCCTTAGGTGCTATGCGCCCTCTGCCATTATCTTCGTAAGTAATCCGCACATATCCGTCATTCCTTGAAAGCATGTCATTGACGGTTTTACCTGTTGAACCACATACAAGTGAAAGCTCCTGCGATGTATAGTTCCGCTGTCTTGAATAATCGCGCTGCCTTGGCAACTCCGATATGTATGGCTGAAAGAATTCCTTCTGTGACAGTTCATGTGGTATGTACCATTTCTTAATATATGAATTGAACCTTGCGCCTTCTGCTTTCAGGCTTTTAATCATCTGTGAATATTCCTCTTTATCAACATGGGGCAGCGTCAGATATACGTTGGAAATATCATATCTTTTGGCAATGTCAAATTTACGAAAATCAATATATTGTCCTTCTGTTTTATTGAGCACCCCGATATTGACATTGGTATATGCACTTATCTTGTCTGAAATCCTTGCTGCTTTGTCAAGAACGGCATCTATGCTGTCACCATAAACAACCTTTGTTCCCACCTCTTTATTGTCTCCTGATATGAAGCCTTTATATGGTTCATTATGTATATTTCCGGTAATTGGCATATCCCCCTTGAATTCAACTCCGAGAAGCTCCAGGCATTTTTTCACTTCATCCCGCAAATGACCTGTATTCTTGATATCCGTATCTATAACCGTCCGGCCAATGACATTGAACCTGTCCTTTGCCGCTTCTATAGCCTTATCCTGTTCACGCAGATATGCCTTAAACTCTGCCTCTTTTTCAGCCCGCTGCTCAATCAGCTCCTCTCTTTCCTGATTGATGGAATACATCTTCTTAATAAGCTCAAGACATTCATCTATCTGTTTTTCTTTTTCCATACACCAAATAACCCCCTCTTCTTTTTGTCCGGCTGTTCGCTCCTATCAAAATAATCACCGCAGAGCTGTTCACACAGCCCATTCTCAACCGCTGTAAAAGGATCCATTGTCACCGGAGCAAAAAATACATTCTTAAGCTCCGCCATTCCGTTCTTTATATCATCCCGGTACTTTTCGTCTGTAAAGTTGAACAGGAAATTATATCTTGTAAGATTTTCATGTACTACCCTTGAAAAAACTGCATTAAGCGCATCAAGCTCCCATGGCTTACTTCCGGCAACAATTACCGGAACCTCACATTTATTAAATGTGATATCATCCATATCATCAAAGCTGCCGAAATCTATAACAAGAAAGTTATATGCCTTGGCCATTATTGAATTGACCTCCGCTGCCTGCACAGATGGATAATAATCTATTCCATTGACAGAAAAATGAAGAGCATCCTCAGACTCCTCATCATAGGATTCCTTTATGTCCGCAAAGACCGGGGCAGAGGACATCTCAAGCAGTGCAACCATGTAGCCGCTGCGGCGCAGCGTATTGGCAGTGACAATGGCATTATGGGTTGTCCCCACTCTTGCCCGGCTTCCGGCAAAGCCAATCATCACGCGATTGGCATTCTGCTTCTGTTTAATACGCACCTGTTTTCCTTCCGTCTTATCATCCTGCGGCTTTAAATATCTTAGCGCATCCCTGTACTGCTTGCCTTCTGTTATACATCCGGTAAGCTCATCCTTAATCTCCACAAAATCAGTCGCAGTTATGATGTCATATATGCCCATCTGCACACATTTGATTAAAAGTTCGCTTCCTGTCCTAAGCTGCGTTGCCAGAATAATTATTCTCATCTGTCCATACATAACCTTTACGGTCTCAAGGCTTGATATAATTTCCGTATCAAGATCAAGCACACATGACAGATCAATAATCATCATGTCCACACCTGAGAGATTATTAATCTGTTCCTTTATGTATTTGCTGACATATATCTCCGATATGCTATCACCGCCGGCGATAATCTGTTCTGTCTCATGGAGCACTGATGTAATTACTGCCTGATATGTCGGAGATGTAATATAGTAGACCATCTTCACATCCCACCCTTAAAAAAATATTGTATGACAAGGCTGACAATTGAAAGCGCCACACACACCACTATTGTCATTAAATTCTTATTATGCTGTTTATTCTCCATCTGTGTCCGCCTCCGCGTCCTCCTTCTCAAATGCACTTAAATTCTCGTCAATCCAGCCTGACACCATTTCTGTTACATTGAGGTATCGTTCGGTATATTCTGACAGCTTCTCCTCAGATAACTGCCATTTAGTAAACATCACACCCGGAAGTTGTTTATATGATTTAAAGGTCATGGTGATATGATAATCCTCACTATTATCATCCAGCTTTTCAGTGCAGGACGTCATGGCTGCAAGCATATCCTTTATATCATCCTTTTTAGGTGGTTTAATGCCATCTCCATCGAGCATACTTTTTATTACCCGCACATGATAATATGCAAGTAGAGCACTTACCGGAAATTCATCCATTTTAATGATGACATTGACATGGCATACCTCCCTCTGCTCTGTCTCCTGAGTCTCCGTTTCCTGCTCACCGTCTTCTCCCTCTGAGCCGTCATCACTTTCTTGAGCATTCCCTTTATCACCTGATGTACCGCCGGGTTTTGCTGATGTACCGCCGGGTTTTGCTGACGGTCCGCCGGGTTTTGCTGACGGTCCGCCGGGTTTCGTTGACGGCTCATCCGGGTCATATAATGTCATTTCATCTGATTTTTGGTCACGGTCTTTATTTCCTACAATTAACTGAGGCTTTTTTGTTACCTTCCGTGATTCCGTTTTAATCTCTTTCTCTTCTGAGGGATTCTGCGGTTTTTCCTTTGGAACAGTCTCAGTGGTTGTGTGTTCCTTTTCTACTTCCTTTTTCCTGTCATTCAGTTGTTTTTCATATTCGCTTATGTATTCTTCATACCAAGATGTAATCTTAAGGACAGTATCCGATGTTTTATAATTTTCCACGTCAAAATCCTCTCCACTGTCCGGATCAAAAAAGCCATCCACAGATGAGGCAGCACCTATCACGGGAACCAGCAGCAGGAAAGGTGCCATCACAACAAGCACAATTGCAATCAGTGCTTTCTTCACTATCTGCCGCCCCTCTTTCCGAACATTTCAAGCATCTCGTTGCTTACCTCAAGCCTCATATCAAGTCTCACGCTGCCGGCAAATAATATTCCGACTCCTCGGCTCTTTGAAGCAAGTATTGTCTGCTCCCCTTCCGTCAGATTGAACAAATCCACCGTCTCCTGAAGGTTTTTGCCGTCCGTTCCCATAATGAACCTGTAGCATGAATTATCTATTATAGCCTGTCCGAACCTCTTTACAGCAGGATCGAGAACGTCCACTGCCGAATGTGTTATAAACATAAGTCCGGCCTCATATTTTCTGTCTCTTTTTGAAACATTCCTCACGAACTTCATTAAATCCGGATAATCCGGGTCTACAAAGAGATATCCTTCATCAATTCCGAAAATAACTTTCTGGCTCCTGTCCTTGGACATCTCATGCCATGCCCAGCTTGTGAGATTGAAAAACTGTGCTCTCTTGACATTCTCATCAAGCTCAAGCAGCTTTGAGCAGTTAAGTACAATAAAATCGGATTGTGGATTTATGGTTGTCGGTCCATTCCATATAAACTGATCCGCACCATAAGCTATTGAATACAGCAAATCCTTAAGCCTGTCATATACCGACTGTTTATATTGTGATAAGTCCGGCTTTTTTGATTTTTCCTCAACCTTATTATATAAATCACGGATTACCGGATAATCCTCCGGCTGTAAAAAAGCAATCTCTGTATCCCATGTGATATGAAAATCACGATATACCTCAATAATGCATTCCTCCAATGCCGTTTTTATTCCGGCATCGAAACTCTCAGCACCAAAGTATAATTTAAAGAAGACCCTCAGATTCTGAATATGAAGGGCAAGATCAGATATTCCCATCTCCTCATCGTAAACCATATAATCGTTAAGATTCTCTCCGTCATTGAGATCATCCTCTGTTATTCTCGGAGAATACTTCACCTGCAGGGGATTGATGCGTCCTGTGGAACCTCCGGCACAGTCAATGACATCACCGTTTATATCCGGATGGGCAGCCAGGTCAACATACTCCTCCTCCGGATCAAGAGTAATTATCTTTGTTCCAAAGGAATATTCACAGGTCTGTATCTTCTTGATTGCTGTTGATTTTCCCGAGCCGGGAAGACCGCTTATAAACCAGTTGCTGTTCACCCTGTCATTGCTTCTTATCCACTGATTAAGTATCACAACACGATTTGTTCTTGATGTTCTGCCAAGCCAATATCCACCCGGGTCATTTATGCCGGCATTCGCCATGGGAAATCCTCCAAGAAATGTTGATATCGGCATGTTGCGCTCACCCATACGGGCAACCTGCTGTGAAGGGATTCCATATGGTGCCATACATTTCATTGCCTGCAGCTGTTTATACTTAAGGTTGAGCAGTTTACATTGAGCAACTGCCACAGCACCGGATACGCGCTTTATTCTATCCTCAAGCATGCGTCCATCTGTGTGGCGTATGTAAAGCATTATATTTACATAGCCCACGGGTTCCTTCTGGACAGCTATCTTCTGAATCAAGCCCTCCAGGTCCTTAATTGCCTTGTCAATCAACTGCTTATCAGATTCAACCTTTGCTGTTGTTCTGTCTCCCTTCAGCTGTGCTATTCTTTTGTTGTAGACATCAATGAGATTATCTGCATCAGTTCGCCTGAACTCTATTGATGTTATGGTTCCTTCAAGCTGGCAGAGTGCCGCCAGCCAGCCATATTTGATATTTTCGGCCGGATATCTTGATATGCAGTAAATCTTCCCCACATTTTCGCCTATATTGGCATGCGTGCTGTCATAATCTATTCCTGAAGGAGTAATTATGTTCAAAATGTGCTCGTTTAAATCTGATGTTTCCTTCAGTTCCACGGATCCTGTTGCTGTATTTTTCTTTTTGGCAAAAATCTGCATCATTACAACCTTCCTATCTGTTCATAAATCAAATTATTTACAGGAACATCATATACAGCCTGCACGGCATTTCCATACAGCGCACACATTTTAATAATTTCCTGTTCTCCCAAAATCTCTGTTCGTACACCGACTGCCGCATATCGCTTCTGGAAATCCGATAATCGATCCTTTAACTCTTTCTCGGAATCAAGCCTGTTCCTGCCGGGTGATGTCCACAGCTTTATGAAGTGGACATGCTCAAAGTTCTCACCATTGCTTGCAAGCTCAATAGCTTCATTTAACATAATGGTAAGAATATGTCTCTTCCCGATATGGTTTAGTTCCTCTTTGTATCTGTCCTTAAGCTCATTTTTATACTTGTCAAGATCAATCTCCCGCGGATAAGCCTCATATACAAAGTTCTTCTTCTCACTCTCAAATGAACGTGTGAGGACTTCTGTCTTGGCATGTCTGTCTGCTTCACTTAAAAGATCAAGATTGAGAAAGTACACTCTCAGATATGACATGATGTATCCGTCCGTTCTATATAAAAAACATCCCCTTATATCCTTAACTCCAGTAAATTCATTTGCCGTCATCTGATCAGCTCCTTACATATAACATTTTCAATAACCTCAGACATCTCGATATCACCATCAAATATCTCATCCGGTTCGCAGCCATCCTGAACAAGAAGGAATCGATTGTTAAGCCAGATAACTGTTTCCACAGTGACATTCTCAGGAAACAGATTATCAAGCCGGCTTTTCAGTACATCGCCTTCATAAACCGGAATATTGTTTTTGTCTCTTTTTCCCGTATTTCTTAAATTCCTATGAATTAAATGGCAGTCCCTCATCTTCAACTCCTTCAGGCAGATTCATAAATCCATCGGGTGAAACAGCAGCCGGAGGAACGGTACCTGCTTTACTGTCTGCAAATTCCTGATCTTCAATAACCACATCTGTCGTATAAATCTTCTGACCTTCTTTATTGGTGTAGCTTCCTGTCTGGATATGCCCGGTAATTAAAACCCTCATCCCCTGATGAAAATACTTCTCAGCGAACTCAGCCGCACGGTCAAATGCAACACAGGATATGAAATCTGCTGTCTGCTCTCCGTTATCACTTTTTCTCCTGCGGTCGACTGCAAGTGTATATCTTGAAATAGTCATCTGCTTTTCGCCGGCAGTCACACGCACATCCGGATCCCTTGTCAATCTGCCCATCAAAATAACTTTGTTCATTGTCCATCCTCCCATGGTGATCTAATCCCCATATATTCGTACTCAAACCGTTTTTGTGCATTAGAATATCTGTAAATCTGTAATATCTTGTAAATCATGTTTTCGTTATGATTATCGCGGCGTACCGCAATAAACGCAGCCATGCCTGCAAAGGCGATAATCATAAGGCATGTAAGCATATTGTTATTTACGGCATATACTATTATGCTTATAATCACACCCACAGCGGTTGTAATTCCTATAGCAGCAAGCTCTTTTCCTCCGATTCCGGGGATGATATCCTTTGTCTCAAGTACATTCACCGGAATGTAAAGTTTTTTGTCATTGTCATTCATAATCTTTCACCCTTTTTACCCTAACCTAAGCGGACTCCAAGATGGTCACATAACATTGTTACAATTCCCAATGTTAAAGTGATCAGCACTCCTATCTTAATGATTCTTACTGCTTGTTTTTTTAACTCCGCAATATCGTTCTCTGAGGCTTTCTGAATTTCCATCAGTTTAATAATCAGCAAAACCACTGATATGGAGCCGGACATTACTGTAGCTGCTCCTATAAGATCTTTAAATAAAACAACCATGTACCTGAATATATTGACCAGAGCTATTGAGCCTTGATTCTGGTCTACCCGGCTGAGCAGATATCCATTTACAATGGTATCTGTCAACTCAAATAATGACACGGATATTATTATTACCTTAAAAAGCTGCTTAATTTTATTTTTTGCCTTGTCTACTGTGATACTCTCGCCTGCCAGAGCATATAATGTCTGAATTATCTTAAGAGCCACCCCCACGCAGATGACAATGACCAGTTGATTGGTCACTGCCATAATATCCTGCCCGAATGATGTATACGTCACATCAAGTAAAATCATAAACGTCTCCCCATCATCATTCCTAAATACATTCCGCTCCGCGCGGTGTCCTTTAGGCCTGAGCTGTATGCAAACTTCTGAAGCCAGTTAGGTGTTTTTATAAAGAAAAATAAACATACAAGTGATTTCAAAAGTGCAAGCGGATCACCTTCAATTGCATACGTCATTGCAAGCTTAAACAGGATCATCTGTACTATGTAGCCGAACGCGACCACAATAAATGAAGCAAAAAAATCATTCCACCTATCCTGTTTTATAGACGTAAGATTGCATGCCATTATAGGCAATAAGATTTTCATAAGTCCCAGTTCAACGCCTCTTATCAATGCAACCAAACAACAAATAAGCACTATAACCGCAAAAACAATCACGAAAACCAACGAGAACCATCCGAATTTAATATTGGCAATAAGGGCAGTTGCGAGCCCGGCAGCATTAAATGAGTATGTTACTGAATCTGTGATATAACTGCACAAGCTATCGCTCCATTTTACGAGAAGATTTGTGATAAGTGCACCTGCACTTATCACCAGCATTGCTTTAGAATTTCTCACAAGCACAAGCAGGGGATCCGAGTCGGAATCACCATCTAATTCCAATATGTAAGTTTCAAGAATGTGCTTCAGTGATAGAACTATAATTAAAATTAATGAAATCTTCTGCGTTGCTTCATACGCTTGAACCATTATTCTACTGTTCATGGTCAAATTTCCTTTATCAAAGGCTTCCTCTACCAAAAATATAATTCCATTTATTATGCTTGTAACAACCTCTTCAAACCACTCCTGTATTTTGTTAAACGGCCATACAGCAGCCAGAATCATGTTCATACATATTCCCCTTATTTGAAATAACTCAAAATCAGTGTAAATAATGCCGTGGCACACAATATAATCACACCCACTATAACGATGATTTTAATTCTTTTAATATATTTCTGAGTCGCTGATTGCGCTGCATTGTCATCAAGTGATGCCGTAGCACCCTGCATTGCAAGCAGCTGCCAGATTATCAGGAGTATTACAAACACTCCTTCAAATGCCAACAGTGCCTCCTTTGAATCTGTAACCAATGTTTTTAAATTTTGAAAAAACGCTGATTGCAGTATTTTATTTGCCAAAATCATATCTTCATCCTTTCCGTCACTCCTCATCACCCTTAAGGAATGACACTCTTTTCTTTTTTATCTGAGTTCCATCATCCGGCTCATTTTTTATTGTGTTCCATATCCCCCACAATGGGATTGTTTTTGGAAGTTCTCTGACCTCCCTGGATTTTTCAACTTTTTGAATAAGTTCTATGTTCTCCTGCCTATTGCCCATGCCGAACTCTTTATTTACGCAGGTTTCACTTATATCCGGAAGTTTGTTCACCGCACCGTAATGACCTGTCATCAGACATATGGCATACGGTGAATTAATTCTCCCTACCTCAGCCGGTTCAAGAAGCTTTCTACCTCCGAGATTTGAAGAATTAGAGAAATTACCACCATTGGTTCTGTCTGTGCTCACACTATTTGAGGCTCCTACACTCTTGACTGTATAATTGCCAAGAGATTCCGAAATCATCTTGAGCGTATCCGGGTCATCAGACTTCAGATACAGCTTTATCTGACAGTTAGTCTTTATATTCTTGAAGTCCTCTTTATAATTCTTTTCCATCTGCTGAATGTCCTGTATCACAGCATTAACCCTTATTCCACGGCTTCTTCCAGCCGACAGAATATTCCCAAGACACGGAATGGTTGGGAAATTTCCAAGTTCGTTCAGGTCATAATCCGTATCTACCGGAAGTCTCTGTCCATGCTCATTCGCCAATTCAATCTGCTGACTGTATAACTGTGTCACCATAATTGAAACAAGCGGATATAGAGTTTTTTTATCATCCGGTACAATCATGTACAGAATGGTTTTTTCCCTGCCTATATCTTTTAAGTCAAAATCGCTTACAGATGTCATAGCTGCAATATTAGGATTGGTAAATAATCTAAGCGTTCCTAATGCCGATGTGAAAAATGATGACCTCGTCTTGGAAGCTGCGATCTGAGCCATCGCAAACACTCCCTTTGCAGGATGGTCATCATCAAGATTATTCAGATATTCATTAAGCAGCATCTGTCCATACATATCTGACTTACACATATATGCAATAAAATAATAGACATTAGCCATGTTGCGATATTCCGGCGGAGCTTCCAGGCATACGCAGAGGATTGCTGCGGCAATCGTCGCTGTCTCCCCGTTATACCAGAGGGGTTCTCCCTTCTGTTGCCCGACAAGCACTGATACCAAGTCCCAGGTAGCATCTATTGCCTTTGCCGTATTCCCTTCATCCAGCGCATTAAGTATCGGCTGGAGAAAGTTATATCTGTCACTCTTCTCCGGCTGTCTTAAATCAAGCACTGCAACATCATATCCATTTTTTCTTGCAAAATCTGAGGTATAACAGTACATGTCTCCCTTGACGTCTGAGAGTGCAATCGACACTCCCGACATAATCTGGAGAAACAGCGTGGTTAACATTACCCTTCTGTCTTTTCCTGCACCGGTTGTTCCTATAACCATTGAATGCAGGTCATCTTTTATGTAATAAAACCGCTCCTTTCTTCCTATCTTTTCATAATTGATAACGAGGCCTGCTTTCCCGGTAAATTTTTCTCCCGGTGTGTAAACGGCATACAAATCCCGTTTCTCATTTTCTGTCAGAAACCGTTCACTTCCGTGCTGGCCATTTCCGGCCGAAACCGGAATTGATATATCATCTGTCACCTTCATCATCCCGACAGATGATAGTTTCGATGTCCTGTCTGTGGTAATCAATGCAACCACACAGGACATTAAAACACCTGTTACTACACTAAAGGTTGCCGTACTTCCATTTTTTTGACTACATAAAGCATGAAAGTAATTGACATCTAAAATTGTATGGTTGATACTACCACTTGCCGCAGCGTTTAAAAACTGCGTCAGCAGATAGCCCAGCCATGGGCTGATTAGCAGGATGAAAAGAGCTGATGACAAAAGCCATCTGATTTTTCTCTTTTTCCCCTTCGTTCCATCCCTATTCAATGTGCCTCCCTTCTTTGGGGACAAAATGCTTATTTTGTCCACTTTTTACAAATTTACGAGGTGATAAATTGAGTACAATTAAATTTCTTAAACAGGAAGAAAAAGGGCGCCTGTTCGGTTCAGTTGACACCGATGAGCGCCGGCACGCGGTAAGGAACCGCGCAATTATATATCTGGCTGAATATTGCGGATTAAGAGCCACAGAGGTGTGTCTTTTAAAAATGGATGATTACGATACTCTCCAATCAAGTATCTACTGCACAAGACTAAAAAAAGGCAATGACAATACAATACGAATCATTGACCCACGCGTGTTGGCTGCCATCAATGATTATCTGAATATCCGTGATACACAATATAAGGAATCTGAATACCTTTTCGTAAGCCAGAAAGGCACTGCATTGTCACGAAAAAGTCTTGATAAGATCATGAAGTATCACTGCATGCGCGCCGATATTCCGGCAAGCAAGCAGCACTTTCATGTTCTCCGTCATACACGGGCAATAGAACTGGCCGAATATGGATTTGACACAAAGGATATCCAGTGGTGGCTGGGACATAAACGTATTGGAACAACAACTATATATATGAAATACACAACAAGACAGCAGGACAGCATGTATGACAAGCTTGCTCTTGCCCTAAAAGAAGAATAGAAAACTAACCTACAGACATAACCGGAGGGAGAACACATTGAATATGGACAGAGTGCGCATTACCGTCACCTTTGACATTGAAACATATAAGCTTTTAAAAAATATATCAGACAAAAATCATATATCAATATCGGAAACTGTGCGCCGGTACACTGAAGCCGGGCTTAATGGAAACTTATCAGAATCGAATATAAATTACATAAGTGCCATCATAAGGGAACAGTTAAGAATCGTAATGCAGCCGTCAATAGAACGTCTTGCCGCATTGTCTGCCAAGACATGCATACAGGCCTCAGCCGCGGCATATCTGACCGCAGAAGCCATCGCACGCTTTGTTCCTGTAGAGCTGCAGGAGGATGTTGCCGCAGTTTATGAAGATGCACGTAAAAAAGGGGTTCGATATACGAAAAGCAGAGTTTCGGATGAGGAATAATATGAATGATAATCAAGAACTAATCCTGAAAGGCAGGTATACTGCTTACATGGAACAGATTGAAAAATATTATAATGGTACAATCGACCGTACACAGCCTATTGTCATTGGCATGACAACCAATGCTCTTGCAATCTCCGGAGCTGACAGCAGCCTGGAACTCACAATAAACATAAAAACCCTTAATAAATGTATTGGCTCGCCCGATGATATATACCACGGGCACCTTCTCGATAGAAATATTATTGAGCAGCTTCCATTTCAGCTTGAGAACCCGGTGATGATATTTAAAAATACTGAGAAACATTCTCTCATCTGTATAACCGACCTTCAGGACAGCTCCGGACATGGTATCATGATTGCTGTTGCGCTGGAGCAAGTAAACAAGCAACATATGGTCAATAGAATAAGCAGCTTGTATGGAAAAGACCATATATATAATTATATATCTTCACAACTTGCTCAGAACAATCTAACTGCAGCAAACAAAGAAAAAGCTGATATTATGCTTCGATCTAGAGGGCTCCAATTGCCCAAAGAAGAAACATATACCAGCTATGATGACAGCATACCATATTCTATTGATAATGTCAAACAGATATTGAACTCCGATAAATATAAAAATTCTCTGTCACACTTTTTATCTGATCTAGAAAGCAACTGCTTTAATCAAACTGAGAAATTAATAAATAATTACAAACATTTGCTGTACTATAAAAAATATCATAATGCAACCCTTGATGATATAAGCAAGGAATATATTACCGGCAGCCAAAATCCCTATATAAACGCTATCGGCAACGAACTTAAGGAGCAGGAACTGGTTCGATGTGACGATGTTGCTGCTACCCTTGAACCTTGATAAAACAAAACTGATATATGCTTCGATCTAGAGGGCTCCAATTGCCCAAAGGAGAAACATCTATCAGTTAGCTATTGTATACCACATTATACCTAATTTGTCAATCCCCAATTATAACTAAGAAAGGACTTATAATGCCACACAATATTTTAATGTCTAAAATCCGCTGCTACAATCCCAATAAATCACACGCAGCGCTCAAAAATCTGAACTATATTGTATATATAGGGACACGCCCCGGTGTAGACCTCACAGATGTTAAGCTTGATGAGCTCACTGCTATTACTGAAGAAGATATTACACCTGACGAACCGTCTGCCAACTCCCAATACATTTATTACATTGCCAAACGCCAGAACAGTCAAGGCTTGTTTGGCAATTTTGAATTTAACAACATCACCGAAGTGGCTCACGAGGTGAGAGATATAACCGACGCCGGTGTAAATGTCTATAGAGGCATTGTATCATTGTCCGAGGAAGATGCTGTAGCGCTTGGGTATAACAAAAAAGACGCCTGGGTCAAATACATGCACTCTGTTATGAATGATGTCGGAAACAGCTTTGGAATTCCCTTAACTGCGCTTAAATGGTGTGCCGCAGTTCACATGGAGCAGGAGCACCCACACTGTCACTATACATTCTGGCGGACAGACGGCAAGGTCATGTCATCATATATTCATGTATCAAAACAGAATGAAATACGTGAATTCCTTTCCGGACAAATGTTTAAAGCCGAACGCGAGATGTTTATCCCTGAAAAAAATCAATATCGTGATGCAACCATCGGTGCAGCACGTTCCTTTATGAATAGTCTTGACATTGATTTTAACCATATTCCTGAGCGCATAACACAACAGCAGCTTCAGCACATGTCCTCAGATCTGATTGAACTGGTTAATTTCCTTCCCGGCAGTGGAAGTTTAAAATATAAACTTCTTCCGCCAAAATGCAAAATACTTGTCGATAAGGTTGTGGAAGATGTTATACAGATTCCGGCAGTTAATAAAGAGTATACCGCATATATGAAAGCCGTCTCCGATATATCAACAACCTATTCAGGAAGCACTAACCATCAAGCTACAAACCAAACCGTTGCTGATGAAGATATCCGGAAAAGACTTGCGAATTCAATCCTTAAATCTGCCATCACTCTTTCACTTATTCAAAAAAAGAACTTGTCGGGTGAACTGAGTTCACCCCTGCATAATGACAATCTTCAAGTGAACTCAGTTCACCTCTACGATGAGGACAGCCCTCAGGTGAACTCAGTTCACCTCTACGATGAGGACAGCTCTCAGGTGAACTCAGTTCATCTCTACGATGAGGACAACCCTCAGGTGAACTCAGTTCACCTCTATGATGAGGACAGCTCTCAGGTGAACTCAGTTCATCTCTCTGATGAGGAATTCTTCCGGATGAGCTCTAGTTATCTCTCTAATGAGGATATTCCACAGATGAACTCAGTTCACCTCTCTGATGAGGAATTCTTACGGATGAGCTCTAATTACCTCTCTGATGAGGATGACTCTCAGGTGAACTCAGTTCACCTCTACGATGAGGACACTCCTCAGGTGAACTCAGTTCACCTCATCAATGGAAAAATATGTGATAATGTTAAGCAGCCTAAATTAGAATGGACTGCTGCTTTTAAGAGAACACGCAACTCGCTTTACTCTCTTGATAAAGAAGATCCTAATTATACCACTCAGTTTAACACTATTCTTGATGCCCTTATATCGTATCATAATCAAGGATACCTGCCTGCAACATATTTACTTGCACGATTATACAACAGCAAATCCTATCCCATTTATGACAAGGAAATATCCGATAAGCTCTATACGTTGTCATATAATAACTTTAAAAACATTTTCAATCATCCGGAACTTTATATTTCAGGTGACGAAAAAAAACATGCGCCTACACCGGAACAACAGAAACGCTTTCTAAGCTACCATCTTGGCAAAATGAGTGAGCGCGGTCTTGGTTGTGAAATCAATTATAATGATGCAATATCATATTATAAAAATTGCCTTGATGATAATGCATACGCCCAATACGCCCTTGCCAATATTTACCTGGGTAAAAAAACCACTCCTCTCACACCTGAACTATATGCAAAATCTCTTGAGCTGCTTAAAAGTGCGAGCAGTAAAAACCCTTACGCGGCTTATGAATATGCAAAACATCTTGAAAGACCTATATTCCCATATAGATCCACCCAAAATGACATACATATTTTCTACCGGACTGCACTTGATGGCTTTCTCATTGAAAAGAACAATGATACTAATCTTGATGGGAGTATATTATATAAAATCGGAAAGTTGTATTATGAGGGGAAGGGTTGTGAAAGGGATGTTGAGCTGGCCTATAAATATTTTATGAAATCTGCTGAATGCAAAAATAAGAATGCATACTATGCTCTTGGAAAAACATGTTCTGATAAAACAAGCCCACATTATGACCCGGTGCGTGCAGAACAGTATTATATCAAAGCATACAATGAGTATACCGATTCCGAAACCGGAGAATCTCATGCCCCTTCCTATTTAAAAATAGCGATGGCGGATTTATACGCCAATCAGAAAAATGATAAAATATATGACATAGACAAAGCAATTGATATATATAAAGAATGCATTGAGACTAATGCCGATTCCATGGCTATGTTTAAACTAGGTTCTTTGTACCTCAAAGGTAAAGGTGTTGAAAAAGATATTGAATTAGGATTGCATTATCTCAACAATGCAATCGATGGAGGGAATAGCTTTGCCAAAGTCACCCTTGCCGATTTCTATGCCGATTCCACACATAGCCGGTATAATATTACAAAAGCCATTCAGCTTTATAAAGACTGTATTAAGAATGATTCCGACTCCTATTCAATGTCAAGGCTTGGCTCAATCTACCTTTTTGGCCACGGTGTAGATAAAGACGAAGCACTTGGCTTAAAATACCTGAATGACGCCGTAGCCAATGGAAATGAGCATGCAAAGAAAACCATCGAATTTTACAACAACATGAAGCACTCTATGGCAATATCAGCTTCATTTTCACTGGCATATCATTTTCTGAGTGCATTAAGTGACCGCCGCAATCAAAACCATCTGCTGCTCATTCATTCAAAATCGACCTCAAAGGAAGCACGTATTGATGCATATAAGAAAAGCAAGGAACATTCCTCACCGGATTTTGAGCATTAATAAACGTGTTGAGGTGAACTCAGTTCATCTCAACACGCTTATGTGTATTGTAACTTTCTACATTTTTATGATATAATGATTATCGTTGTCGCACCCAATCTGGCAACAGAAAGGGGGTGTACTCGTGGAAATTATTAT